>Ga0099364_10004960_pt1 | contig 19939 bp, 14 predicted proteins | sample TergutTh196P3_FD_73070 | JGI IMG/M metagenome (GOLD analysis project Ga0099364, IMG submission 73070) | Microcerotermes parvus P3 segment gut microbial communities from Pointe-Noire, Republic of the Congo - Th196 P3 | ecosystem: Host-associated > Arthropoda: Insects > Digestive system > Gut ... | reverse complement strand
TAATATATTCATGCGTTTTTATCCCGCACGTACCATCTGTGTTTTCGGTGATTTGTTTTGCGACTTCAATTTGCTTGTCGCGTAAAAGATTTTTACTGTCGTTTTCTTGGTCGCAAATTATATACTCAAGAAACTCAGGTAGCCCCACAAATGAAAATTCATAAAACAGGCAATCGTATATATCTTTTATTTTGTCAAAATTTTTGTGCATAGCTTTACTTGAATCAATTTTACTGATAATTTTCTGTGAAGCTTGATTGCAAGCGGGAATGTCAAATGTTCGTTGCGTAAATATTTTTGGGAGTTTGTCTTTATTAATTACAGTCGTTTCAAACTGATTAGTTTTTGTGTTATAAACGCCGATTTCGTTCGCTTCATATGGTGCGAAATATAGCCGCTCGCCTATTGCTTCAATGTGACCATATAAATACTTGTTGTAGTTTTCGTTTGCAAAATATCCCACACATTTAATTTGGTGCGACAACTTGTCCATCTTGAAAACGAAAGTGTAATGACATGTTGTAAACCAATAGTTTTTGCCATCATCATAAAAAATCTCAGTGGGCAAGCTGTGTGGAGAAAGACTCCCGGGAATACTCGCATTTTGATACATGAGCGGCTTTCCTGTTGTGTTATATAAAGAAAAAAGCGAGCCGCCATCCCCATAATAAGCATCACTCCACGCAATCGCCCGATGCAAATCCGCAGTATCATCATAAACCCCGAAATTCGCGCTCCTAAATTCCTCAACAACTTTATAATATTCATCAAGTAATTCGGGGCGTTTAACTTTAAAATTCATCTCGGTGTTGGGGTGAGGTCGCCACCATAAAACAGCATCATTTCGACCGCGAAAGGTGTCAAAAACACAGCGCAGTTTTTTAAAATACTTTTCTCCACAGTTGAGCCAAGCCCACATGCGCGTATTATACAAAACCACCTTTTTCCTCGAACCATCCGGCTTGAAAATTAGATTTCGCCATTCTTCCGGCAACACGCAATCCTCAATATCGGTGTTAATTACTTTGTCAAATTTTGGAGAACCGAGCGCGACAAACTTCTTTTCCGCCTTGCCAAATTGCCCATTCCAACTGAATTGTTTATCATAAATATTGTAAAAATTGACACAAGATTTTCTAACTTCCTCCGACTGAACAATCACAAAATCGGCATATTTTACACCGTCTAAATGGTGATAATAATCGGCATAAGCACCGCCCGCCACAACATGGTACGGCACATGAACCAACAAATCGCAGTTTTTGCACAACTTTTTACTGTAAAAATCGGGGTGAATACTATAATTTGTAACATTATCATCATAGGGATAATGCGTATAAATAACATCGGGGCAACGCGTTTCAATGTCGTATTTTTCCCAATTGGTAATGGTGACATTCGGCGGATATAATCCGCTGTCGCAGTGCATTTTTCCAAAAGTTCCATCCGGATTTAATTCATAAAACGGTATAGAAATTACATAAACTTCACACTGCGGGTCGTCCTTTGCCGCAAGATAAATCGACTCTAAAGAATCCCACATACTCGCCCTGTAAGGCAAAAAAACCACTTCAATTTTATCTATAATCAAGTCATTTTTGACACTGTTTTCGATAGTAATAATCTGCTTTTTGAGTTGTTTAATTAACTCGTAGCCGTTGTCAAAATCGGTTGCAATTTTACTTAAAATATCGCAATAATCATTTAGGCACGAACAAGTTTTCGCAGTCGCGCCCTCAAGTTGAGTTATAAAATCACACAACTGAATCGTACTCTCGGTGCAATCTGCCAAAAGCGCAGCCAGTACCGGGATGTCTTTGTTGAAATATAACTTTTGGATTTCCGCGTTTGCCTCTTTCAGAGAGGCGACTATTTCGGATATTAGGTTTTTGTGGAGTTTTCGCATAAGTCTTTTCCTTGTTACAAAAATTACTTAAATCAAGACATATCGGGCGGCGTTTGCGCCGCCCGATATGTGCCTTGATTTAAGGTTTATTTCCTTTATGATACGCTAAAGACAGCTGTTGATGTTCCGCCATCGCCGGATAATGTTACAACAATTGTTCTTACAGTTGCAGATCCAAAGGTGAACGCGATTTCGTTATTCGCACGATCGTCCTCTGTTGATCTGTACCTATTGGTGCCGGAAGTAGAGATAGCTGTGCCGTTCGATGTTACGCTCACTATGGTATAATCGCCATAATTGAAGGGAACTGTTACCGTCTGATTTATCGTAAATGTAGCAGTATCAGATGTAAAGCCTATCTTACCAGTGCCCCCACCGGCAAACACTTCAAAATTATCGCCAACATCAATCAACCCATACGCGCCGCCTACGGGTGTTTCGTTTTCGTCAGCAACGGTAGCTTTTGCAAACTTGAATACCGCAGCAACACCGACTTTTTTATCCCCTTTTGCATAGTCTGCCCAGTCAGCGTTTCTGTTGAGCAATCCGCCCATTGCAAACTGTGTTCCGTTTCCGCTTCCGGGAACGAAATTAAACATGAATCCGCCCACGCCTTGTGCAACGTCATATTTGCCTGCTTCAAGAACAAATACTAATTGGTCGTCTGCTCCGGGGCCGGCATCGGCACTGGCTTCTTTTTCAATTGCATATGCGCTACCCGGGGTAAATGCTTGGCTGGTGGTTTTCACCGCGTCTTCGGAAAGCCCGACACTAAGTAAAATGTTGTTAGCGGTGACTGCATCGCCTTTGTCGTCTTTTTCGACTAAATCTTTGTCTTGAACTATGACCGCATCGCCGGTTGCTACGATTCCAACAGTTACTTTCACAGCTACCGAGCTTTCATTGATGACTGTTGCGGGTACGCCGTTGTGAACGATTTTCCCGGCAAACTCAGAGTCTGCCAATTCATCGAGAGAAGTCCCTGCAATTCCGTAGCCCGCCAAACCCAACGGGTCAAGAATAAAGTTGAGACCTTTTGCGGTGGGAACAACAACGCTGAAGATTTCGGTGGCAAACGCATCGCCGCCTGTGAATGTGCCGTCTCCGGAGACATTAGCGTCTTGCGGAAGACTTGCGAACGCCGTAATCGCGCCCATTGATAGAACCATTGCTGCTGCGATAATTATCGCAAAAATTTTCTTTGCCTGTTTCATGTTAGATACTCCTTTAAAATTTTATTTTGAGCCGTTTATCAGCCCAATATTTTCAGCAGCACTGCCACTGAAAGTTCCGTGATATAAATATAGTCATCATCAACGAGATAGTATGTGACTATTGCCGGATACTCCCCGGCCGAGAGCTTTTTGTCAAGCGCGAAACCTTGTACTTTTGCACCTCTTTCAAGATAAGGTGAGGAATAGACCACATCTCCGCCTTCGGAAAGTGCAACATCAAAATACACGGTTCTGCTGTTGTCAACGGAGTTTTCGACGTACGCAGTTGTTGAAGGGCGATTCCACCGCTCAAACTCCCACTCCACGGTCATTTGAGTTTTATAGTGGGTGTCTTCACTTTGGCTTTCCATTCCCGCTAATAATTCGTCGATGTTTTCAGGTGCCGCCACTATTGCGCGCCCGTTGTGTTCTGTCGGAATTTCGGGGCGCAGAATTTCCTCGTTCTTGTCACCCAAAGCAAGCATAACCGCAATCACCGTCGGAACAATTACAGCAAGAGCCACAAACGAAAGAATCAGATGCTTAAAAAATCTGACACTCCCCCAGTACTGCGAATTGCCGCCTTTTCCGCGAATATCACCCTGTTCCTGTCGCGCCGTCACCTCCTTGTTATTGCGTTTTTTCTTTTTCGACATTTTTTCAGAAACTCACCCCCTATACATAAAGTATTATACCACAACATATAGTAAAAAACAATACCCTGAAACAACAAAATAAAATATGGGGCAATTTCACAAACATAAGGCGTTGCAGGAAAATTTATTTGTGCAAAACCTACAAATAGGACACAATGGCGCGAAAGCGAGATTGCATAAAGAAACTACGACTTATTTCGTAGTTTTTTCACACCTTAACCATTATATCGGAAGATTTTGCAAAAACTTTAGGCAAAATTTGTGAACTTTTTGTGAACATTAAAAACGCCATTCTCCTAAGACGATTATACCATATAAATACAGCGTTTTCACTCGATTAATAAATTTTAATCGGGTATTTTGGTGTTCAAAAATGTTTTTTGCCGTCGAATAGTCGAATAAAAAGCATAGCCGTTTAACTTTAACGCGTTAAAGTTAAATGGCTATGCTTTAATTATAACCCCCCTCAAACCCCCACCAAAATCAAATTCCGCCCCCCAACATACTCATACCGCAAACTCCCCGCATTACTCTTTACAATCGCCGCCGCAATGCCCAAATCCTCGCCGCCGCAAGCCGCCGCCTCCAACGCATTCGACTGCTCCCCGCCGTAGGACGCCGACAACTCGTACGTCCCGAGCTTCTCGGAAAAGCTCAAATTCAACGCACATTCACCGTAGACCGGCGTGATAATATTTATGACAAGCTCCTCCGCCAAGGCTTGCAATTTATTTGCGATACTTTTCTCAATCGCGTGACGGAAGCAGAAATTCTCGACCCCGCCGAGCATTTCGACGTAGTCAAAATCGCGACTCTCGGCCTTGTACTCAAAGGTGCGGATATTGTACACAAACGCCTGTGTCTTGGGCTTTTGCGGCGATGTGAAAATGTCGGACGGCTTTCCGTCTTCGTAAATCCCGCCCTCGTCCATGTAAAGCACTCGATTTGACACATCTCGCGCAAAACTCATCTCGTGTGTCACCACCAGCATCGTCATGCCCGACTTCGCAAGGCTCCGCATGACCGCCATAACCTCGCTCACCATCGTCGGGTCGAGCGCGCTTGTCGGCTCGTCGAACAGGATAATTTCGGGCGACATCGCAAGGCACCGCGCAATCGCAACCCGCTGTTTCTGCCCGCCCGATAATTGCCGCGGGAAAAATTTCGCACGTTCGCTCAAGCCCACCGTTTTGAGCAACTCCAGCGACTTTTCCTCGGCTTCCTTTTTGGGAATCTTGAGCAGTTTCCGTTGCCCCGCCGTGAGGTTATCCATAACGCTCAAGTGGCTGAACAGCCCGAAATTCTGGAACACCATGCCCATTCTGCGGCGTGTTGTGTCGATGTTTTTCTTGGTAATTTTCTCGCCGTCAAAGAACACTTCGCCGCCCGTCGGTGGGTCGAGGAAATTCAGAGCGCGCAAAAACGTGCTCTTGCCGGTCCCGGACGGCCCGATAATCGAAATTACCTCGCCCTTCTCAATATCAACGCTGACATCTTTCAAAATCACGTTATCACCATAACGCTTCTCAAGATTTCTCACAGATAATATACTCATTTTTGCTCACCTCCCCCGCTGAATTTTCGGATACAGAACTTGAAAAGTTGTATACAAACCGTCGTTACAATCAGGTAAATCACCGCGATAAACAGGAGCGGAAAGTACGCATCGTAAGTCCGACTGCGGATTATATCGCCCGCCCGCGTGAGGTCTTGAATGGCGATGTACCCTACGATTGCGGTCGCTTTCACCAACTCGACAAACCCTGTTGTGTAGCTCGGCAATGCGCGGCGAACGGCTTGCGGCAGTGTCACCGTCATGAACGCCCGTGTTGCAGAAAAACCTATGCTTCGTGCCGCCTCAATTTCAACGGGGTCAATAGTATCAATTGCGCCTTTCAGATTCCCCGCCACACTCGCGGCTGTAATAAACGAGAACGCCGCCACCGCAACCATTACGCCCGAAATATTCACACTACCGAATATAATATAGTACGAAATCATCAAGAGCACGACAATCGGCGTGCCGTGAATCAGCCCGCAGTAAAGGTTCCCGAGCCACTTGACGAATTTATTTTTGCGTGTAAGCACAAAGCAGACCGCGAACCCCAAAATCGTCCCGAGAATTTGCGCCAGTAACGAAATTTCAAGCGTCACACCGAGGCCGTCCACAATCATTTTCCAACGGTTGTCGGTAATTAGATTGCGCTCTACGCCCGTTTTCAGCCACTCGATAATTCCGCCGCCGCCTGTACCCGCAGTTATAATTTCGCCTGTTGTACTCGATTTAAGCGCGACTATTCCCGCTTTGTCTATGTATATGGGGTCGGTGAAATTTACGCTTTTGGCGCGTTCTTCGGTGATGGAAATGTCCGCGATTGCGAAATCGGCACGGCCGCCTATAATATAAGGAATCATTCCCGCAAATTCCATTTCGGCGAATTCGATGTCCATGTTTTCAAACGCCGCGAACCGCCGCGCAAGCTCTATGCTGTAGCCTTTCAGCTCATTATTCGCGCCCATGTACGCAAACGGCATCGACCCCGCAGAGGTCGCGACTTTCAGCGTACCGTTCGTGTTTACCAATGGTATATCCGGCATTGGCGAGTCCAAATCGGGTACGATATTCAGCCAGCGGTTTTGCATGTCGTCAAGCGTGCCGTCGGCTTTTACTATCTCGAGAAACTCGTTGAAACGGCTGATTATACTATCATTCAGCGAAATTGCACCCATTGGCGCACTGAATATTTCCCCCGGTATTTCCACGCAAATCAAGTCCTCATTGCCCGCCATTCCAACCAAAACCCGCATACTCGACAAGTCCGCCATGAACCCGCCGACCCTGCTCTTGCGGACGTCCTCAATCCCCGAAGACACGTCGGAATAAAAGGCGGGCTCGCCCCCGATATGCTCGATGATTCCGTCAAATACCGTGCCCGTCCTCATGCCAATGCTCTCGCCCGCGAACGCCAAGTAGTCAACAGTATCGGGTGTAATTCCGCCTTGCTTCAACACGAGTATCCCCAACTGGTCGTCAAAGACCGATTCGCTGAACAGCACGCTTTGCTTGCGCTCGTCGGTTATTGAAATGTTCGAGATTCCAAGGTCGGCTTTGCCCGCTATGATATACGGGATTACTCCCGCGAAATCCATGTCGGCAAACTCGATAGACATGTTTTCGTAAGCCGCGAATCGCCGCGCAAGCTCGATGCTGTAGCCTTTGAATTCCCCGCCGTCGCCTATGTACGAAAACGGCATCAATGTGGCGGTTGTGGCGACTTTTAGGACACCGTTCTCGCCTGTTGAGGGTATATCGGGCATCGGCATGTTCAAATCAAGCCCAATTTCCAGCCAGCGGTTCTGCATTTCGTCAAGAGTACCGTCCGATTTTGCAGTTTCAAGGAACGCATCGAACCGCGTTATAATATCGGCGTTCATCGAAATCGCGCCGGTCGGCATTGCGAAGACGTCCGCGGGTATCTCGATAATCTCAACGTCCTCGTTGCCCGCCATTGAGACAAAGACCTCGCCGCTCGACAAATCGACCATGTAACCGTCAATCCTGCCTTTGCGGACGTCCTCTATGCCCGCCGAATCCTCCGAATAATACGCGGGGATTGCGTCCAATTGCTCGACCGTCACCACATCACACACCGAACCCGTGAGGCCGCCGACACGCTTACCGCTGAAGTCGGTGTAGGCACGATATTGCGTTACTTGCGCTACTTGTGCGTTCGGGTTTGGCGCGAGTATTGCAACGGTATCATCGTATATTGCATCGGTGAACAGGACACTTTGCTTGCGCTCATCGGTAATTGAAATATTCGCAATCGCCAAATCGGCCTTACCGCTGACGGTGTGCGGAATTAACGAGCTGAATTCCATAGTCTCAAACTCGATATTCATGTTTTCGTGTGCCGCAAAACGAATGGCAAGCTCCACGCCGTAGCCCTTCAACTCGCTGTTAGACCCAACGTAACTGAACGGCACGTTCAGCCCTGTAGTGGCAACTTTCAGGGTGCCGTTTTGCGGGTTTAGGGGGATAACGGGCATAGGCGAGTCAAGGTCGGGGACGGCGTCAAGCCAGCGGTCTTGCATTTCGGCTACAGTCCCGTCGGCTATGGCGGCGGCCAAGAATGTGTTGAACCGCGCAATAATATTCGCGTCCATTGAGATTGCACCCATCGGCATCGAGAAAATCTCGGCGGGTACGTCTACACAGACAAAACTTTCGTTCCCGGGGGCGGCGGCGATGACCTTCAAAGCGGACGCGTCGGTTATGTAGCCGTCGATTCTGCCCTTTCGCAAATCCTCAATCCCGGAGGCGTGGTCGGTGTACTGCACAGCAGTTCCCTCCATTTCGACCTCGACAAGCCTTTCCGAAGTCGTCCCGAGGATTACACCGATTCTTTTGCCTATGAAGTCGGTGTAATTCAGCTCGGTGCTTTGGTTAATATTTTCGCTCGGATTCGCGCTTGATTGCGGCGGATTTTCGTCAGCCGTTTTGCCGCCGCTACACGAGGTGAGCATGACGGCGAAAATTGATACTATAATTAGGATTAATGCGGTGTTCTTCTTCATTTGTTTCTCCTTAGAAAATTATTATAGGCGATTGCGAAACTCGCCGTCTGTAGGGGAGAGTTTCATGGACTTTGTGGGGGGCAGAGGGGGGTAGTAGGGGTCTATGTCTGCGCCGCCGCATGAACCGCACGACCCGCTTTTACACTTGCTCAAGCTTAACTCTCACGTGCCAAAGACTTTGTAGATAGAAGTACCCTTTATGAGGATAAACTTTTAATGTATTGCGAACCCATAAGTCGCCAAGGGGAAAGGTTGCTGTCGATGTTGCGGGTTTTGAACGGTTTGTGTGGCGGGCGTGCGTTTCAAAGCGGCGGCGCAGACATAGACCCCTACTACCCCCCTCTGCCCCGATTGCCACCTCATATTCGCAAAAATTTGCGGTATGTATGAGTTTCGCAATCATTATAATCGACTATGTACGCCGCTCCAGATTGAAGCCGCCAATACGCTATTGTCAACATCTTCAAGCATGGTCGCAAAGTCTTTGCCCGATACGGTGAAAAAGTAGGTGTTCGCCGCGAAATGCGGGCGTGAGAAGACGTCAATATTCCCGATTACAGCGCGGGATTCCTCGCGTTGCAATTCGCCGAAAGGTATCCGAAAGACCGACGCGCACCCCGACACCATCGGCGCGATTACGTTGTCGTAGCTTGTTTTGCGGAAGCAAAATATGTGGATGAGCGCGGCGAGTTGGTCGGGAGTTACGAGGGCGGTTACGGTGTCAGTTTCATCGCCCTGTTCATACGGCTTTACGCGGATTGCGTCGAAGCCGTCCATAACTTTCTGCGGCTGATTCAGGAACATTTTCTCGCCTATTTCGGGCGAGCATTTGACTCGCTCGCCCGGCGGGAATCCCGCGCCGCGCCCGTGCGAAATGAAATGCCCGAACCCGCCGGGCACGCTCGGCAAGCCGTCCCGTAGCCCAAAATTCGCCGCCGCACCGTGGCAGGTGACGTTGGTGTCGGTGAAGCAGAGGGTTTCCCCCGCGAATGCACGGTTCAGCAGTTTGAGGGTACAGCCTTTTTCGTCGTAGTCGGGCAGCGGAAATTCGGGCGGCAATTTTACTCTCTTGATTGAGAGAAAGCCGTGTTGCATTTTCAGTTCTTGTTGTAAATTCATGTACACCTCGTTAAGATTACGTTATACTTATGGACTTGTGCAAAAGGCGCAAGCCGTTGCTTGAATATTCGCAAGCCCTCAATGCCCATGTCCTCGGAAAAGTTTATGCGACTAACCCCGCTGTGACATTCCGTGGCGAATGAGTGGAGCAGATAAATTTGCAGTCCGCGCATGTCGGAATTTACTTTCATGAAATGATAGGCGATTAACTCGGGATTCAGTTTTTTTGCTATCACAAACGCCACCGGTTCAGCATTTGCATACACCAACGCGCCCGATAATTGCAAGGTGTCAAAGTGAGTTAGCGCGTTCTGCAACGCCTTGCGCTCACAGCCGTAATGGCAGTTGCTACAGTCCCGCCGCGAACACCAGAATTTATCCATAACTTTCAGGCAATCGGCTTTGTTTTGGCTGTTGACTACGCAGAAAACAGGCGCGTGATTGCGCTTGAAATGGTTGTAGTCGTAGCGGTTGGATTTGTTCTGCAAAAGCCCCGCGAATGAAACATTGTCGTATATGTAATCACTGTAATTCTCGTCGTGTGAGTAGCTGATTTTGTAATTTTTCAGCCTTTTCAAGTACGGCAAAAAAACCTCGGGTGTCATGATAAGTTCGATGGTTTTGTCGGGGTAAATATGCTCGAGAAGTTTCTCGTATGTGTCAAGTTTGTCAAGTTTTCCTAAAGGTATATAGTGATACCACTGCCCCATAAATTCTACCGAGGCGCAGTAGAATCCGTCCGCTATAATCCGCCGTGTCTTTAGGCTGTCGCTCCATGTTAATAGGTTGCAAAAACACAAGTCGGAAATGTTATTTTCGCTTTGGAGACTGCGGAAAAATTCGTCACGGCACTGCTCGAAAATCCCCTTATCCGCTATGCTCACCGGATTCATTAAGCACCTCCGATTATGAGACTTACCACACTACCCGGCAAGATTTCCTGAATGGCTGTGTCGAATTTCTCGACCGTACTGCGGATTTTTGCATAGGTCTCATCGTCCTCAAACGTCACTATCAAATCAATGTAGGTGATATGGCCGGAACGCCTTGTGCGGACGCCCTCAAATTCGTCGATGCTGTCGTAAATTTTCGACACGCATTTGATTATTTGCAGTTGTTCGGTCTCGCCGAGTGTTTTGTCGAGCAGGTCGGGAATTATTACTTTCAAATTCTTCACGCTCATGTAGGCGAACCAGACGACACAGGCTATGCAAATAATCGGCTCAATGTACTCGATATAGGGAATGTTTCTGAAAATATATGTCACGCTGATTGTAACTAAAGCTATCGTATCGAACGCCAAAACCTTTTGCGAGTTGATTAAATTCGACTGCATAAAGCCGCTTTCAATCGACTTCGCCGCCCGCACTTGCTTCCTGTAGAGCCAAATATCGAGAGCGACACTACCTATTTTAATAAATACCGCCCACAGCAGAGCCTTGCCCGGTTCGGACGGCGCGATAAGTTCGCCGATTGAGAATACTAACACAATTAAAAGCCCGATGAACAAAAACACCGCTGAAATCAGCCCGCCGAACGACTCGATTTTACCCATGCCGTAGTCGTATTTGAACGTGCCGCTGCTTTGCAACTTTCGGGAAAGGCCGTAGGAAATGCCCGACTGGGTGATTACGCCCGCCGTCTCGAATGCGTCCAACATGAGCATGAGCGAACCGCTGATTGCCGCCATGAATACCACGATGACAAAGTAAGGTATCTCGATTAACACCTCCATCAGTGATATTTTTTCTTGTTCTTTGAAGGCATCGTTTCTCATGCGGGTTCTCCTCGTACATACTGCGCCTATATATTAGGTTTCATGGACTTGAGCGGGGGCAGAGGGGGGTAGTAGGGGTCTATGTCTGCGCCGCCGCAAAGTAGCCGCAGGCCCGCGTTCTACGCTTGATAAAGCTTAACTTTCTCCCCCTCAAGACTTTCTAAGAAGCACAAACCCATAGGCGAGGGAAAACTTGCAATAGAGAGCAAACCTATTAAGTCGTGAGGAGCAAAGTTTCATGTCGAGGAAGTGGAATTAGAAGGGCTTGTGTGGCGGGCTGGCGGCTACTTTGCGGCGGCGCAGACATAGACCCCTACTACCCCCCTCTGCCCCGACTGCCACCTCGCATTCGCAATCGGCTATTAATTCATCGCCAACTGCACAACCACATCAACCGCCTTCACCATTGACTCAAGCGGGATAAATTCATACGGGCCGTGGAAATTATGCCCACCTGTGAAGATATTCGGGCAGGGCAGACCCATGAACGACAGCCGCACGCCGTCCGTGCCGCCGCGAGTGGCGTAAATAATAGGCTCAACGCCCGCCGCAACATACCCCGCCTTGGCATACTCGATTATTTCGGCGGGAATCATCTCGCGCATGTTGTAATACTGGTCTGTAATGCTCACCTTGACCGTATTCTCGCCGTATTGCTCGTTGAACGCGGCGATTAATTCCGTCACAAAATTTTTCCTCGCCTCAAATTCATCACTTTCAAAGCATCTAATCAGCAGTGAAATTTCGGTCTTTTCGACGTTCCCGCTGATATTTGTTATGTGGAAAAAACCCTCGAATCCCTCGGAGTTTGCGGGGGTGTCGTCGGCGGGAAATGCCGATACAATTTCTGCCGCGATTAGTGCCGAATTTACCATGATTCCTTTGGCGGCACCGGGGTGTATGCCTTTGCCCGTCACCTCAATTACCGCGCTTGCCGCATTGAAATTCTCGAACGAAATATTGCCGAGAGGGCCGCCGTCCACAGTGAATCCAAAATTCGCGCCGAAAGTTTCGACGTCGAAATTATCAATCCCGGTACCGATTTCCTCGTCGGGCGTGAAGGCGATTCTGATTTCACCGTGCGGGATTTCGGGGTTTTGCAGGAGATATTCCATCGCCGTCATGATAATTGCGATTCCCGATTTGTCGTCCGCACCGAGTAGCGTATCGCCGCTTGCGGTTATAATCGTCTGGCCTGTGTAATTTTTCATGGCGGGAAATTCATTCGGCGAGATTACCGTTCCCGAACCTAAAACAATATCGCCGCCGTCGTAATTCTCGAACAGCAACGGCTTTACATTGGCACCGGAGGACTCCGGGCTGGTGTCCACGTGTGAAATAAATCCTATTACAGGAATATCGGCAGTGTCTAAGTTAGACGGAAGCGTTGCAGTGACAATGCTGTGTTCGCTTATTTTAACATCGCTCAATCCGATAGCAACGCACTCCTCGGCAAGCAGTATCAGGAAATTTATTTGGCCTTGGGTACTGGGCGAAACGTCGGCGCGCGGGTCGGACTGGGTGTCGTAAGTCACATACCGCAAAAACCTTTCCAAAACCCCCGATTCTATGTCAATCATGGGGGTAAAAGTCGTGAAAACTTCACGTTCCTCGGTCGTCTCGGTTGTTGCTTCAACCACAGGTGCAACTTCGCTCGTTTCTATCATTACGTCAAGCGCGGGAGCGGCGTCGCCCTCCTCGGTTTTACCGCAAGCCGCAACCGCCAAAAGCGATGCTGTAATTAGAATTAGAATTGCCTTTTTGAAATTTTTCATGTTAACTTTTCTCCTTAATTTATGTTACTGCGCCCACTTAAAATAAAGCTCGTTTGTATCACTTTCGCACTTGTAAATAATGCTGTCCGCAATCCCCTTAATTATATCGACCGAAAAGTCCTCAACCTGCATTACGTCTCGCTTTTCGCCGCCATATGTAACACTTAATTCAAACGATTCCTGATTGTCCGGGAAGCCGAAATTTATAGACCGCAAATCCTCTTTCGGTATCAAATTCACCGTCAATTCCTCCGAAAGTAAGCCCGCTTTATTCAAGTTCGCTTTTGACAAAGCGTTCGCGTTGCAGAAATTCAGCAGATTATTTGTAAGCTCGATAAAGTCAAAATCTTTCGAGTCGGTCTCGTAGCGGAAAGATTTTACGCGATTGATAAACGCCCGCGTTTTCTCACGTTTCGGCGAGTTGAAAATAATTTGCGGTGAACCTTCTTCGTAAATTCCGCCCTCGTCCATGTAGATTATTCGCGTTGACACGTTCTTTGCAAACTCCATTTCGTGGGTGACAATCGCCATCGTCATGCCGTTTTGCGCCAATCGTTTGATTACCGTTGTAACTTCGCCCACCATGGTCGGGTCGAGCGCGCTTGTCGGCTCGTCAAACAGCATTATATCGGGCCTCATCGAAAGGCACCGCGCAATCGCAACCCGCTGTCTCTGCCCGCCCGACAACTCGTCGGGGTAGGCGTCGGCTTTCTCGGAAAGGCCCACCGTTTGCAGAAGTTCCCGCGCATTTTTCTCGGCTTCGGCGCGCGGTATGCGGAGCAGTTTTGTCTGCCCTACACAGAGATTGTCAAGTACGCTCATGTTGGCAAAAAGATTGAAATTTTGGAAAACCATTCCCATTTTTCGGCGGACTTCGTTAATATTTGTGCGTTTGTCGGTGAGAATTTTCCCCTCAAATTCAATCTCGCCGCTTGTGGGATTTTCCAATAAATTCAAGCACCGCAAAAAGGTACTCTTACCGGTACCGGACGGCCCGATAATCGTGATTACCTCGCCCTTTTCTATGGTTGTTGTGATGTCTTTGATTACTTCAAGATTGCCGTAGCTTTTATTCAAGTTTGTTACTTTTATCATTTCACTTTCCTCCTATTTCTACGCAATCTTTTGTTAGTCATGTAGTCGATTCTGCCGAACAACCAAATCATCAGCGACGCCGCCGCCAAGTATACAAGTGCGACGAAAATCAGCGGGAAAAAGGCATCATAAGTTCGACTGCGAATTATGTCGCCCGCTTTTGTCAAGTCAACAACTGCAATATATCCAACAACGGCGGTCATCTTGAACAGCGAGATAAATTCGGACATGTACACAGGAAATGCAACACGCGCCGCTTGCGGAAGTGTCACGGTGAAAAACGCGCCCACCTTGCCGAATCCCATGCTCCGTGCCGCCTCAATCTGCCCTTTGTCAACCGTGAGAATTGCACTGCGAATTATCTCGCCGATAAACGCCGCGCCATTTATCCCGAACGCAATTATCGCAACCGTCACCCCGCTGATACTGCTTTTTGCAAATATCACGTAAAAAGTTAACATTAAAAGCACAACGACGGGCGTTCCGCGCAGTACCATTATGTAGAGACTGCCGAGCGATTTTAGAATACGGTTGCGGCTCATACGCAGGTAGCACACGGCGAACCCGAGAATCGTCGCCAATATAAAGGCACAAATCGTAATCAGCATACTTACATAAAGTCCGTCCACTATCATTTTCCAGCGATTTTCACGGATTAAATTTCGCTCAATAGCGGTTTTCACGCTTTGCAAAAACGTATCTTTTGCGGGGATTTGCGCGATGTCGTAGACTCCGATTGCGCGTGCGGTTGTGTAGTAGGGGTCGGTGTAATTCGCGAGTTCGGCGCGTTCCTCCGTAATCGCGAAACAGCTTGCGGCGTAGTCAATTTTGCCGCTTTGAAGGGCGGGAATTAACCCCGAAAAATCGAAAACGGTAATCTCAAGCCGCATGTTTTCATGTGCCGCAAATCGCCGCGCAAACTCGATGTCAATCCCGACAATTTCGCCGTCTTTGTAGAACGCAAAACCGTCCGCAATCCCGCTCGTACCCAGCCTCAGCACCTCACCCGTCCCCTCGGGAATTTCGGGCATAATTTCGTCGCCGCCAATCCACCGCTCGAACATTTCGGCGTGGGTTCCGTCGGCAATAATCTGCGCGAGAAATGCGTTGATTTTTTCAAGCAATTCGGGTTTGTCTTTTGACACCAACATACCCGCGCTACCCTCGTCAAAGTACGGTTCGAGCAATCGCAGTCCGGGGTATTTATCGCCGTAAATTTGGAAGTCGGATTCGTCGGACAACATGCCGTCAATTCTGCCGTTTTCGAGCGACATCAGTATGCCTTGAACGTCGTTAAAATAGACGGGAACGGCGCCCGGAAAATACTTTTCGATTACTTGGTCGTGAACGGTTCCGGTAATCACGCCGATAGATTTTCCGACCCAATCTTCGGCGCGAAGTTCGCCGTGTGTGGAATTATTTGTTGCAATATTTTTACGCACAACTACCGCGATTCCGTCCGAGTATACAGTGTCGGAAAAGTCAATCGCCATCGCCCTTTCCTCGGTGACTGCGATACCGTTTCCCGCGAAGTCAATTTTGCCCGATTGCACAGCGGGAATCAGCCCGGCAAAATCTATAAGTTGTATGTCAAGTTCCATGCTCATATACTGTGCGAATCGCTCTGCAATTTCCACCTCAAACCCCGTCGGTGAGCCGTTTTGAATGAACGAAAATACATCTTCCTCACCCGTTGTACCGAAGACGAGTTTACCGTTTTCGCCGCTTGAAATTATATCGGGTTTCAGCGGCGAATCGAGGGTGTTAATCCAACGGTTTTCCATGTCCTCGTAGACCCCGTTCGCACGGATTTCCGCGAGAAAATTATTGAAAGATTCGCGCATTTCGGAGTTGTCTTTACTGAACACAAAAGCGGCATCAAAGTTAAATACCGGCGGGAAAAGAATTTCTAAATCGGTGTATTCAATTTTGAATTTTTCTGCCAACACAGCCACTGTAAATGACGCGTCAACCTTGCCTTGTCTGAGTGCCAAAAACGCTTCCGCAATTGAATTAAAGTGCATTTGTTTGGCGTTCGCAAAGTTTTCCTCGACAAATTTATCCCAAATTGTTCCGGTTAAAATTGCAAAAGTTTTACCGTCAAATTCCTCGGGCAGAAGCACTCCCGGCGTGGAATTTATGTTAACATTTTCGCTAATATTTTCACTGTTTCTCACCATCATAACTATATCTGTTTCGGCGTAAACGTCCGACAGCAACAGGGCTTGGCGGCGTTCCTCGGTGATGTTCAAGTTAGACACAATCAGGTCGATTCGCTCCGATTGCAGGGACGGAATGAGCGCGACCCACTCCATCGTTGCGAACTCAATTCTTGCGTTCAATTCCTTGCCGAGCCGCAAGGCATATTCGGCGTCAAAACCCGCGGGATTGCCGTCTGCGTCTAAGTATGACATCGGCCGATTTTCGTCGGAAACGCCGATAATTAATGTTTCGGTCGGGTTCACTGCGGGTTCAATTTCGGGCATAATCGGATTCAAATCAGTGCCGAGCCAGCGCGCCTCCATCTCGTCACGCAACCCGTTATCGTTGAAGGTTTTTATGGCGGCGTTCACGCGATTCATCAAGTCGGTATCGCTTTTTCTGCCCCCGATTGCCAAGTCGTTTTTGTCAAGTGAATTGTCAAGTAGAATCAAATCGGGATTTTGATTTACAACATATTGCATGATATTTCTATCGAAACAAAACCCGTCAATTTTCCCGGTTTTGAGCGCGATAAAACCCTCGCCGACGTTCTTGTAATCGACAACTTCGGCGTTTGGCAACTGCTCCATTATAATATTAATCGACTTCGCGCCGCTCGGTGCGCCGATTTTGCGCCCGCTCTCGTTCAATTGCTCCAAAGAAGTTATAACTTCAACTTGACTTTCGCTCTCGTTTTTGCTACACCCTGCAAGCGAAAAAATTATCAGTAAAACTAAACTTAAACAAGTGATTTTCTTAGCCATTTTAATTAATCTCCAATGCCAACATTGTAATATCATCTGCTTGCTCCGCGCCGTCCGCGAACAAGTCGATTTCTCTTTTAATTTGTGCGAGTAATTGCTCAGAATTGCAGTTTTTATTCTCGTTCAGGACTGCAAGCAAACGCTGTGCTGAAAAGAGTTTGCGGGAATTGTTCATCGCTTCGGTAACGCCGTCTGTGTACAAATAAATCGCGTCCCCTGCGGACAAAATTATCTCCTGTTCCGGGTACGGTGTACCCTCAAAAATCGCAAGTAATCGCGACGGTTTTGAGGTCAAAAACTCGTACTCGCCGCCCGATTTTTTGACAAGTGCGGGGTCGTGCCCGGCGTTGACATAAGTGAGCTTTTTAGTTTGCAAATCGACGTAACCCATGAAAGCGGTCACGAACATTCCCGCCTCGTTATTCTCACAAAGCGTATCGTTGACCGTTTCAAAAACTTCTCGCGGGCTCTTGCCGAGTTGTGCGTTATTTTTGATGAGCGTTTTCGCGATTACCATGAATAATGCGGCGGGTACACCCTTGCCCGAAACGTCCGCAATCACCACTGCAAGCGTGTTTTCGTCTACTAAGAAAAAGTCGTAAAAGTCGCCGCCGACTTCTTTTGCAGGGCGCATCGACGCGTAAATATTAAACTCCTTGCGGTCGGGGAACTGCGGAAATATACATGGCAACATCGAGGCTTGAATCTGCGTGGCGACGTCCAATTCCGCGCCTATCCGCTCCTTCTCGGCGGTGATAATTTGCAGGTTGTCAATGTATTCCCGCAAGTCGCACGCCATCTTGCCGAAAGCCTCGGAAAGTGTCTGCATTTCGTCGCCGGTTTTAATGTTGCAATCGAAACTTGACAAGGTGTCACTGCTCACAAAATTTAACGCACCGTTTGTCAACTTTCGCAGCGGTTTTGAGATAATTCGGCGCGAAATAAACATCAGCCCCGCTATCATAAACACAGTCGTAATGCAGGATAACAGGACTATCGTCTTGAAGAAAGCCGCCTGTTTTTCCTGCACCGATTTCAGCGAAATTTCCACGGCGACCATCGCCGTTTTTTCACCGCTACTTGAATAAATCGGCGCAAATGACAACACCGCATCGCCAAAATATTCATCGTAAATTATAAGTTTTTTCACTTCAAATTCGCTCGCATTTACAAAAAAATCGTAGTCGATATTCATGTCGTAAAACTCGTCTTTGTCGCCGAGTTCCGCGAGTTTTTCGGGGTCGTCGGATTCGAGCGCGGCGTCCATAATATATGTAAACTTGTCGCCGTCGTCGGGTCTGAAAATGTAGAGATACATCAGGGTAAATTCACGCTTAATATTATTCAGCGTTTCTTGCAACTCGTCGTAATAATCGTCAGTTTCCATGGTGTTCAAATACCCGCCGATGCGGTCTCCGTCTATCAAAAGCGTCGTCGCCCCCGAGACTTGCAGGGCCTTTCGCGCATAGGTGTCGGTGTAGGCTTGCCACGAAGAACGGTAGGCGAAAAACCCGAGAACAACGCAAAAAAGCAACGCAAACATTATGAATAACAATGTCATTTTAAGACCGATTGTTTTGCGGATTTTCTTACTACTCATTGCACCAAATCCTTTGCTGTAATTAGAATATTCCGGCCGTTTTCATAGCGGTACTCGACACTATCCATTATGCTCTTGACAAAGTAGACACCGAAGCCGCCGATGCCGCGCTCTGCCACGGATAGCGACGTATCGGGGTCGGGCTTGGTGAGCGGGTTATACGGCGTTCCGCTATCGCGAAATTCAACAGTAAGCCGACCCGAATCAACTGACAGGCGCACGGTGACATCGTCGTTGTCATGGCCATTCGGGTAGGCGTAACTCGCTATATTTACAAAGATTTCTTCAACGGCAAGCTTAATTTTGCCTTGCAATTCCGCGGAAATTTGCGCGTTTTTCATGAAGCCGTCAACAAACTCAAACACATCATGCAAGCGTTCAAGGCGCGCAGGAATCGTTACTTTTGACATTTTTTCACCCATCTTATTCAAAGCGCAAAACATCCAAAAGCCCGGTAATTTCAAAGACCGACTTGACTTCGGGGACGACGTTTTTAAGTACCACGGATTTCCCGGCTTTATCGGCGTTTTTCTGCGCCCCCAACAGCACGCGAATCCCCGCAGAGGACATGTACTCGACCTCGGCAAAATCAAACTCGACCTGCGTCACCTCCGGCATCAATTCCGCAACAGCCTTCTGTAATTCAGGCGCGGAAATGGCATCCAGCCTGCCGATTAGCGTTAAAAGCCCGGTGTTCCCGGTCTGCGTTACCTTAATTTCCATGTCAATTCTCCTTATATGTATTATTTTAGGCGTTACTTTTAGTATAGTAGCACAGTTTCAGACTTATGTCTAATCCCCGTGGGGGTATACTTAGAAATAAATTTCGCAAAAAATTGCATAAATTTCGCAAACTTCTGCAAAAAATCAACAAAAATTCAATTGACAGCGCACGGATTTTGTGATACACTGTTGTAAAACCAATATTAAAGTACATTAAACAACGAGGGACATGGCGTTGAAAATTAACGAAAGGCGTGACCCGTGCCGCAATCTTCTTTGAAGCCCGCACAAGGCGGGGCGGTGTGGCGTTGAAAATTAACGAAAGGCGTGACCCGTGCCGCAATCTTCTTTGAAACTCGCACAAGGCGGGGCGGTGTGGCGTTGAAAATTAACGAAAGGCGTAACCCGTGCCGCAATCTTCTTTGAATTTTGCTCAAGGCGGGGCGGTGTGGCGTTGAAAATTAACGAAAGGCGTGACCCGTGCCGCAATCTTCTTTGAACCTCGCTCAAGGCGGGGCGGCACGGCATTG
>Ga0099364_10004959_pt1 | contig 19940 bp, 13 predicted proteins | sample TergutTh196P3_FD_73070 | JGI IMG/M metagenome (GOLD analysis project Ga0099364, IMG submission 73070) | Microcerotermes parvus P3 segment gut microbial communities from Pointe-Noire, Republic of the Congo - Th196 P3 | ecosystem: Host-associated > Arthropoda: Insects > Digestive system > Gut ... | reverse complement strand
CGTGCATATAATAATTGTACAGCCAAACTCCGCGAGGCGGATGAATTGCTCGCAAGCATGGATGATTTTGTGCGTGAAATGATTGGGTTGCCCGAGGAACCTAAAGAACGCTCCATGATATTCGCTGTTAACATGTCCGCCAATAAAAAAGAACGGATTGACCCTGAGTTTCACAATCCTTTTTATCAACATAGAGTAAGCTGCATCAAGGATATGAACCATGACACTTTGGGAAATATTATTAATTTTTCTAATGAGCTATGGAATCAAGCAGATGGTTTTACAGATACATTCCCTTATATAGAAATCTCGGGGGTAGGACTTAAAAATAATGAGTATATAATAACACAAACTCCTGTACTTGAAGCACCAAGCCGTGCAAAAATGATTGTACGCAATGGTGATATTATTGTTTCTACAACGCGTCCGCATAGAGGAGCTATTGCATCTATTAATTGCATTGAGGGTTACTATATTGCGTCAACCGGATTCTGTGTTCTACGGGAAATGAAACGCAACGATATTTCTCGTGAATATTTACAATGGGTCTTGTTGAATGACTATATTTTACAACAGTTTTTACAGCGAAGTAGTGGAGGAAATTATCCCGCTATCACTAAAGATGAAATGAAGAATGTTGTCATCCCAATTCCTGATAAAAATATACAAGACAAAATTGTGAAAGAGGCTGTTCATCGTAAAAACAAGGCTCATATGCTCAAAAGCGCAGCAGAAGTGGAATGGGCGGCGGCGAAGGAACGGTTTGAGAGGGAACTAATGGAGGTCGGAAAATGAAAGGCTAGCAAAAAAAGAAATCCGACAAGCGTCATATAAAAAGAGCGTTTTTTCACATTTCTAAGCACTTCAGAATATACTGGTTTATTATAGCTATTATTTTAAGTACAGTATATGTTGGTTTTAACTGGGCTACTGTAACAAGCTTTGCTTTTTTTAATGATTTTGACGGTAACAATCTACTGTTTGTAGTGTGGCTGTTTCTTATTATTGTACCTATAATCGGTAAATTCAAAGGATTTGGCGTTGAGGTTGGAACGCCTTTTGAGCCACTGGAAGGAAAAGTGGAGGAGTTAACTGCCGAATTTAAAGCAACCGATGTGAAAAATATTGCTAACACCGATGAACTGGAGAAGAAATTTTATGAAATAGTACAATCAAAGGCGGTGGATAGTAATGTGGAATAACTGGTATGATGGAAGCCGTTACAATAATAACTATAGAGAGTTTGCAAGCAAAAGCATCCGTGAACTTATTCAGAACGGAATTGCGGAATCAAGAGCCGTTTCAACAGAAGAATATGGTGCGGATCCTCAAAAGATGTTCTACTTGAGCTCAAGGGTGGATAGATGGATGGATTACTCTCAAAAAATGGTTGAATTATCTACTAAAAATCTCGATACCACTATACATTTGAACTATTTGCGATTACTTTTGTCAATGCAAAATAATCGCAACGTCTCTCTGAGTCAAAAAATAAATACGTGCCTTGATTATCTGATTGAGGTTCTGCGAATACTTGCAACGCAATATTACTAAAGGTGACTTAGGCATTTCTATCGTTTTCCTGACATCAGGAAAACGATCGTCAATCCATTATTCCATCCTGCCTACTCCCCACCCACCTTAAAATTATATATCGGCTTTATCGCCTTTATGACCTCCATCGTCTCGCCGATGCTCGCGAGAATTTCTGCGGGCGGTTTATAGGCGAAGGGTGACTCGTCTATCATGTTTTTGTTGATGCTTGTTCAAATCTATGTAATTGTGGATGGTCGAAAACTGCACGGCGATTTTCAGCTTCATCCGCTTTTCCAGTTCCTTCACCATCGCCTTGCAATTTATATCCCGCACTTTGCGATTTGCCTGGCCGATTTTTCTATATGGGATTAAACTCCGCGAAATCCAGCGTCAGGTCATCCCAGATGTTTGCGTTGATTTTATCATTGAAACTATACTGCTTGGGCCGATAATCTTCTCCGGCAAAATAATACACCATCACGGAACGGTTTTCCGGGTCCACAATCCAATACTCCCGGACCCCATTTGCCTGGTACAGGTGTAGCTTGCGGAAATAATCATGGCTGGCGCTGCTGGGCGAGACTATCTCGATAATCCAGTCGGGTGCGCCGATACAGCCTTTGTCATTCTCGAGTTTATCCGGGTCACAGATGACGCTGATGTCCGGCTCGACGTAGGTGGAATTATCCTTTTTCAGATAGACGGCGAACGGGGCCGGATATACTTTGCAGGGTCCGCCTTTTGCTTTGTTGTAATTATATATGGTGGCGGATAAATCCATCAGCATTTCTTGATGCGTCCTCGTCGGCGAGGCCATGTAATATATTTTTCCGTCGATGAGCTCCGCCCGCTCACCGTCGGGCAGGGCAAGGATGTCGTCTATGGTGCAAATGGGATCTAATTTCAGTGCTTCCATGCGAGTCCTCCTTTAGGGTGATGGAACCGTGCTTTGGTGAGAGGAGTGCCTGTTTTTGACCATGTCAGTCAATACTAAACTCCGCGAAGTCCAGCGTCAGGTTATCCCAGATGTTTACGTTGATTTTATCATTGAAACCATACTGCTTGGGCCGATAATCGTCTCCGGCAAAATAATACACAATCACGGAACGGTTTCCCGGGTCCACAATCCAATACTCCCGGACACCGTTTGCCTGGTACAGATGCAGCTTGCGGAAATAATCATGGCTGGCGCTGCTGGGTGAGACGATCTCGATAATCCAGTCGGGCGCGCCGACACAACCCTTATTCGGGTCGATTTTATCCGGGTCGCAGATGACGCTGATGTCCGGTTCGACATAGGTACTGTCATCTTTTTTCAAGAAGACGGCAAATGGGGCCGTGAAGACTTCGCAGGGTCCGTCTGTTGATTTTAGGTAGTTATAGATGGCGGCACTCAGACTCATAAGGATTCTTTGATGCAGCGGTATCGGTGAGGCCATGTAATATATATCACCATCGATGAGTTCCGCCCGCTCGCCGTCGGGCAGGGCGAGAATGTCGTCCATGGTGTAAACGGGATCTAATTTCAATGCTTCCATGCTAGTCCTCCTTCAGGGTGATGGAACCATGTTTTGGTGACTACATTATACTACAAGGGCCCGGGATAAACAAATTTAATAATAACACACGACCGGGAAGCCGACCGAGACATGGGAGTAGAGTTCTTTTGCTATTTCATAAGGCAGGTTGATACAGCCGCGTGAGCCGTTTCGCAGGTAGATGTCGTTGCCAAACTCAGAGCGCCAGTTTGCGTCGTGCATCCCATAGTTGCCGTGATAGGGCATCCAATAGCTGACCGGGCGCGCATAGCCCGGGCCACGCAGGACGGTGTTTGTGGTTTTATAGTAGACAGCAAAGAGTCCGGCCGGTGAACGCCAGCCACGGCCCATGTTGCCGGAAACGATGACACTGTCGAGGATCAGTTCGCCATCCACATATAGATATAAATGTTGACTGCCTAAGTCAATCTCGACATAGGAGGCCCCGGCATCGTTTTGACCGCCATGCCAGCCCAGATTGCGATATATGGGCAGCCGTTCGGTCTGCGTCCCCGCCATGATAAGCTCATACAGGGCCCCGGCCTCGGCCGCCTGGTCGGTGCGGAAGCCTGTGGCGCCGCTCACCAGCGGTATTTCCGCGCCGGCCGTGGTGCGAAAGTGCGGGCTTTGGCCACGGCTGTCGTTTTCTGCGGCCTGATGGGCGACAAAGCTGTCCATGGCCGCCTTGTCCAGGCTATGGTTGCCTCGCTCGCCCGGGATAATCCATTGATGAATAGTGTCGCCGTCTAAGATGACCTCTGTGCCGTTCCAGTCGTATGTGATACGGCTGCTCACCAGATGATTCAGCATCGCCACACCCAGCGCCACGCCGTAGGTGTCGGCGCTTTTTATGGCCCGCACGTAACAGTCGGCCTCTGCCAGATTCAGGCGGGTTTGCGTTTCGTGGATGGCGGCCGTGATGGCCGCCAGTGCTTTATCCATGTTCACAATATTGCCGGGGGTTTCGGGGATGAGTTCGTAGCCTTTGATGGCGGGTATATAGTCGCTGGCATGGGCATCGACGGGCAGCTCCATGTATGCGGGATTAAATAAATCCCAGGAGCGGATAAGCGCCAGCAGCAGCTCCTGGTCGATGTGGTCTTTTACATCGCCATCACGGATTATGTCTGCGGGCCGGATAATGCCGGCCAACGCACCGTCCTGGTCATATACCTCCAGCTGGTAATCCGCGCTGTACGGGCCCGTTTCCGTGGCCGATAGTGACAGTTGGGTCATATGGACGGTATCTGCCGAGTCGACGGACAAAGCAGCAGCCGAGCCAGCGGCCGAGCCGGGGCTAAAAGGATTTTCGTATTTACTGCTGCCAGGGAGAAAGGCAAAAATCAGACATGCCGCCGCAAGGCACAAAAAAACCCGGGCTACAACCAGGGCAGCCGGTACTTTTTTGCTGGCGCTTTGCTTGGAATTTTGGCTTGCGGTGTTATCCAAGATTGTACTCCTTTGGAGCTTCACGACACCCTAGGGCCGCATCACATCCAACAGCGCCTTGTCCACCATGAAGCCATCCATTTCCGTATAGACGGTGCCCGGACGGCCGTGGTTTACGATGCCGAAGGCTCCCTCAAAGTTCCACATCGAATAGCCCCAGCCATTGTCCTTAAAGACGGCAATTAAATCCGTGAGCCAGCGCAGGGCGATGTCGTTGGGGATTTTATTAAAGCAGCCAAACTCGCCGATGTGGACGGCCACCCCCATTTTTTCCACTGCCTGCCAAGGCTCGTAATACTTGACCAGCGCGGCCCTATCCCATGTTTTATCATCCACGATACCCGGATAAACTGGTTTCGGCCATGTTTTTATCTTGCACCAGTCCGCCTGGTGGTGGCTTAGGTAAAAGGGCTCATAACCCCGGCCGCTATGCACCGCGCCCACATCCGCCAGTTCCGGTATGGCCGTGCCGCCGCCCTCTATCCCATTGAGGACAATTTCACGCGCGGGGTCGATGGCGCGGATGGCCCCTATCGCCCGGCGCATGACGCGCTGGTGCTTGTCACGGCTAAAGCCGTATTCGCCGATGTCGGGTGGCTCGTTCAAGAGGTCAAAGCTCAGTTTGTCCGAGGATACGCCCAGATAGCGTTTCGCAAAGGTTTCCCATAAAAAGACGAAAGCATCCAAAGCCACGCCGCCGTCCCACAAATTATCTGTTTCCAGGTTGTTTCTGTTGATGCAATAGCCCGGTGTCCGGTGGAAATTCAGGCTCATATGCAGACCGTATTTTTGGCAGGTCTCCAGATAATTGTCGATATATTCAAAAATCTGTTCGTTTGGATGAAAGTAGTCAAAATCCTTGGTCCAAAAGCGATAATCGGTTGGGACGCGGATAAAATTAAAGCCCTGTTTGGCGATAAAATCCAGCTGCCGTTCATCCGGCCGCCGCGGGGCCTCACCAAAACACGCGAACATCCAGAGCATGTTGAAGCCGGTTTTTTTTACGTTTTTCATAATCGTTTCCTTTCTCTAATAATAACATATCACCGGAAAGCCGGTCTCCACATGTGAATATATCTCCCTGGCCACCCGCGGCGGAAGGTTTATACAGCCGTGTGAGCCATCGTCTATGTAGATGTCGCCGCCAAAGCTGCTGCGCCAACCGGCATCATGCATACCGATATTTAGGTTAAAAGGCATCCAGTAGTTAACCGGCGTGGCATAGGTTGCACCGCGCAGGACGGCGTTTCGCTGCTTATAGGTCAGGCCAAACACGCCGGGCGGGGTGGCGTCACCGCGATTTAGGTGGCCGGAGACCAAGGGGGAGTCCAGTATCATGACACCATCCATAATAAGATACAGATGTTGATTGCCCAAATCTATCTCCACGTAGGAGGGGCCGATGTCGTCCTTGCCCTTGTGCCAGCCGCGATTTCGATATTCAGGCTCGCGGTCAGTAACCGTGCCGGCTTGAATCAAGGCCAGTAGCTCGGCGGCTTCGGCATCCCTGTCGGTGCGCCAGCCATAACCACCGTTTGGCAACGACAGCTCGTGGCCCGATCGGGTGTGGAACTTGCGATTTGTGCCATAAGTGTCGTTGGCTTTGGCGTGGGCGGCAACAAATGCCTCCAGCGGCTCGGTATCTATCAGGAAGGCGTTACCTTTCTCGTATATCCACTCATGTATCGTGTCGCCGTCCAGGATAACTTCGCTGCCGTTCCAGTCATAGTGGATGCGGGTGGAGCAAATGCGGTTCAGTGTCGCCACGCGGCTAAGCAAGGCGGGGTCGTCGGCGCGGATGTTGGAGCGCAGATAAAGCCCTTCATCGGCAAGGTTAAGTGACATACGCCCCTCATAAATAGCGCTTGCTATTGAATCGAAAGCGGCTTGGACATTCACCACACTGCCTCGCGTCTCGGGTATGATTTCATATCCCTTTAGCGCAGGGACATACTCGCTGACATAGGCATCGCGGGGCATTTCCATCTGTGCGGATGAAAACACATCCCATGTGCCCAAGAGCGAAAGCAACTGTTCATGGCTAAAATCGATATCATATGTTATGTCATGGTGCTGATCCGCCATGTGGTCGAAAATCCAGCGCATTTGATTTTGACTATCTAAAACCGCTTCGACGGCCTCGTCTATTTCGATAAAGAAACCGATGTCTTCCGCCTCGATGGTGCCGACCAGTTCATTATCCTGGTCATAGACCAAGAGGCGATAGTCCACGATTTCTTGGTAGATGAGCTCGACCACCTCGGCGGGTGAAAGATGGCCGGTCGCAAAGCTGTTTATGGTGGTGGCGGGAAAAAAATATGTTTTGTAATAGTGGGCGGCACTGAAATAAGAATAAGCGAGGTATAAAAGCCCCACGCCAAGAAACGCCCCGGCAACAATAAATAACGGGCGTTTTATTTTGGGGGATTGCGGCTGCTTGCGGGATGTTTTTGAATGTCTAGCCAAGGTGGAACTCCTCGAAGTCTATCACCAGGTCATCAAAGATGCCTACGGTGATTTTATCAGTGAAGCTGTATTGCGGCGGCGAATAATCCTCGTCATCGGCGAAAGTGGAGACAATGACGCTTTTGCCCTGGGGATCGACTATCCAATATTCAGTGACACCGGCTCTTTTATATAGGTTGTACTTTCTGAGATAATCGTGGCAGGTGGAGCTGGGTGATGTAATTTCTATGACCCAGTCCGGGACACCGACACAACCCTTGTCATTTTCGAGCTTGGCCGGGTCGCAGACAACGACAATGTCGGGCTCAAGATAGGTGGAATCATCTTCTTTAAGGAACACACCCAAGGATGAAGGAAATACTTCACAGGGCCCGCCTTTTTCTTTAAGATAATTGTGAATAGTGGCAAGTAAATTACCCAGTATCCGCTGATGTGTCACCGTTGGCGAGGCCATGTAGTATAGCTGGCCGTCAATCAGTTCCGCCCGTACGCCCTCGGGCAGGGCACAAATGTCTTCAATGGTATAAAGGGGCTTAAGTTTTAAGGCTTCCATTGTGTTCTCCTTGCTCAAACAAGCGATTATCCATGTATAGTATAAAACACGGATCCATTTTTTTCAATCATCATATTTGACTTTTTTATGAAAAGCAGTGTATTATTAGATGAATTATCCCAAGCATCAAGGAGAAACCCCATGCAAAAATACGACCATCGCGAAATAGAGGAAAAGTGGCGCGCAGTTTGGGCCAAACAGCCTGTCAATGTGGACGACGGCAAAAAGCCCAAATACTACTGCCTGGACATGTTCCCCTACCCCTCGGCCTCGGGCCTCCATGTTGGCCATTGGCGGGGCTATGTCATTTCCGATGTCTGGAGCCGTTATAAACTGCTACAGGGCTTTTTCCTCATCCACCCGATGGGCTGGGATGCCTTTGGCCTGCCGGCGGAAAACTATGCCATCAAGCTGGGCGTCCATCCCGCCAAGACGAGCGCCGAAAGCATCGCGGCTTTCAAAAAACAGATACAGCAAATCGCCGCCCTCTACGATTGGGACATGGAGCTATCGACCACCGACCCCGCTTTTTATAAATGGACGCAGTGGATATTCTTAAAGATGTGGGAGGCGGGACTGGCCTACGAAAAGGAGATGCCCATCAACTGGTGCCCCTCTTGCAAGACCGGCCTGGCCAATGAAGAAGTGGTGAATGGCGCCTGCGAGCGTTGCGGCGAAAGCGTGACGAAGAAGAACCTAAAGCAATGGATGCTGAAAATCAGCGCCTATGCCGACCGCCTGCTGGATGATTTGGGGAAGCTTAGGTGGCCGGAAAAAGTGATAAAAATGCAGTCCGACTGGATCGGCAAGTCCTACGGGGCCGAGGTCGATTTCGCCACCCAGGGCCGGCCGGAAAAAATCACCGTCTTCACGACCCGCGCCGACACCCTCCACGGTGCCACCTTCATGGTCTTATCGCCGGAGCATGAGCTGGCACAGGTGCTGGCCACGGATGACAGACGCGAGGCGGTAGCGGCCTATATCCATGAGGCATCGCTAAAATCCAACATCGACCGGATGCAGGATAAGGAAAAGAGCGGCGTCTTCACAGGCGCCTATGCGATAAATCCGCTCAGCGGGGCCAAAATGCCCGTCTGGCTGGCCGACTATGTCCTTGCCGACTATGGTACCGGGGCGATCATGTGCGTGCCCGCCCACGACGAGCGCGATTTCGAGTTTGCCACTAAGTTTAAGCTCCCCATTGTCCAGGTCATCGCCCGGGACGGCGTGGCGGCGGCTAAGCTGAGTGAACCATACTGCGACCCGCAGGGCATCGTCATAAATTCGGGAGAATGGAACGGCATGGATGCGGCCACCCTGAAAGCCGAAGGCCCGGACATCATTGAGGGCAAGGGCCTGGGCAAGAAATGTGTCAACTACAAGCTGCGCGACTGGGTCTTTTCCCGGCAGCGCTATTGGGGCGAACCCATCCCCATCATCCATTGCCCGGATTGCGGGCCCGTCGCCGTGCCCGAGGCGGATTTACCCTTGCTACTACCGGATGTCGAGTCCTATCAGCCGACGGGGACGGGTGAGTCGCCGCTGGCAGCCATCAGTGAATGGGTCAACGTGAGCTGCCCCGTTTGCAAAGCCCCGGCCCGGCGCGAGACGAACACGATGCCGCAATGGGCCGGCTCGTCCTGGTATTTCCTCCGCTATGTGGACAATAAAAATGACCAGGTCTTCGCGGACAAGGAAAAGATTGCTAAATTTTTGCCCGTCGACATGTACATCGGCGGCATCGAACACGCTGTTTTGCATCTACTATATGCGCGTTTTTATACTAAGTTCCTCTTTGACCAAGGCTACCTGGACTTCGACGAGCCCTTTTTACGGCTCTTTAACCAGGGGATGATCACCGGCGAAAACGGGGTCAAGATGAGTAAGTCCAAGGGCAACGCCGTCTCGCCCGATGAGCTGGTGCGCAACTACGGTTGCGATTCCCTGCGGCTCTATGAGCTTTTTGTCGGCCCGCCGGAGCTGGACTCGGAATGGGACAAGCGCGGTATCGACGGGGTTTACCGCTTCATCGTGAAGTTTTATAAGCTGGTGATGGAAAACAAGGATAAAAATGTCACCCCCACGGCCGAGCTTATCCGCGTCCGCCACAAGATGATCCACGACATCACCCAGCGGCTGGAGGCTTTTAGTTTAAATACCGTCGTCTCCGGCTTCATGGAGGCCAATAATAAACTGATAGAACTTTCCCGCGCCGGTGGTGTCGATAAGGAGACATTGATAACAGCTGTTATTTTACTCTCGCCCTTTGTGCCCCACCTGGCCGAGGAGCTGTGGCAACTTTTGGGCGGCAGCGGCTCTGTCTTTGAAAACCGCTGGCCGGAAGCAGATCCCGGCCTGATGGTGGAGGATGTGGTCGAGATTGCCTTGCAAATAAACGGAAAGACCAAAAAAGTCATCCGCCTGACCGCCGACATCAGCAAGGATGATGCCCTGGCCGCCGCGAAAGCAGAGCTGGGGGAGAAGACAGGCGGAAAAATCGTCAAGGAGATTTATGTGCCGGGACGGATCGTGAATTTGGTGGTGAAATAAGGAGAAAACCCATGAACAGTAAAAAAACACCCGCCACGCCCATCAAAAAGGCGGCTTACCGCGAGAACTGGCCGCTGACCTTCGCCGAGCGGCAGATGGCCTCGGAGCATGGCATGAGACCCGATTCCAATGCCTATAATACAAATACCTTGCTGGATATTAACGGCGACTTAGACATCGCCCGGCTGGAGAGGGCCCTCGCGGCCCTGGTGTGGCGGCATACGGCCTTCCGCTCATATTATCCCCTGGAAGGGGACGCCTTTGTCCACCGGATTGCCGATGCCATGCCCGTGAGCCTGGCCGTGGAGGCCTGCCGTGAAGACGAGGTAGAGGGACTGGTGCAAGCGGCGGATTTGCCCTACGACCTGGCCCGGGGCCCGCTCTTTCGCTTCCAGCTTTATGAGCTGGGCGAAAAGAAATATGTCCTGCATCTGGGTATCCACCACATCATCATGGACGGCCACAGCGCCGCCCTGATGCTGGATGACTTATGGCACCTCTATAATGGCGAGGAGCTGCCCCCGGCCAAGCTGGATTTTCCCGACTATGCCCTGTGGCAGTCCGAGCTGGCGGAAGATACGGAAGCGAAGGACTTTTTTGCGGCGATGTTTGAAGGCGGCGTGCCGGAAAACGTCATGCCGACCCTGCCGAAGCGCCCCGACGTCCTGCCGGAGGCCGACACCGACTGCGTGGCCGTCGTGGACCTGGGGCCGCTGGACGATATGGCGCGAAGCTTAGGCATTACCACCTTCCGGCTGCTCCTGGCCGCCGTGGGCTTGGTGCTGGCCAAATACACATGCAGCGAAGACGTGACTTTGGGCGTGCCGATGAGCGGCCGGGCAAAGGCGCAGACGGAGCGCATGATTGGCATGTTTGTGAACACCCTGCCCCTGCGGGTGAAGGCGTCCGCGGAGATGACAATCGGCGCATACATCCGCGCCGTGGTGGATACCCTCTCCCAGGTCGAGGAGCGCCAGTTCTACCCCTTTGAAGAGATTGTGCCCCTGCTCGCACCCGACAGGAACGCATCGCGCTACCCCATTTTTGACATGATTGTCAACTATATCGGCGACTTCTATTTCCCCGACGTGCCCGGCCTTAAAATACAGATGCGGCCCTCCAAGCGCCAGGCCATCGCCATCGACTTGAAGCTGGAGTTTTGGCGCGAGGGTGAAAAACTGCGGATCATCCTCTCGTATTCGCAAAAACTCTACGAAGATGCCGTCATCAGCAATATGATGGAGCAGCTAAAGGCAATCATTGCCCGCCTGGTCGGCATGACGGGGGACGAACTGCTCTGCGAGATAAACGAGTTGCCCGCCGCCCAGCGTGAGCAGATACTGGTGGATTTTCGTGGTGAGCGCAGCGATGAAAACTTGGGACGGACCTTGGTGGAGCTTATTCGTGAGCAGGCACAGGCGACCCCCGACAATGCGGCCGTGGCCTTTGCCGACGAGCGCATTACATATAAGGCGCTGGATGAGCGGACAGACCATATCGCCGCCCACATTGCCGCAATGGACACGGGCTCCGCGGTGGGGATATTGGTAAACAGAAATGCCATCATGCCGGTGGCCGCCCTCGCCGTGCTAAAAACAGGGGTGCCCTATCTGCCGCTGGACCCCAGCTACCCCAATGAGCGTCTGGAGTTCATGCTAAAGGACGCCGGGGCCAAGCTGGTCATCGCCGAGCCAGAACTGACTGGGAAAATAGCGGGCTATGAAGGCGCATTTTTGATGACGGACACGTTGCAGGACTTACCGGCAGCCGCCCCGCCACCCGCCCCCGTCCCGGACGACACGATGATCCTGCTCTATACCTCCGGCACGACGGGCAATCCCAAGGGCGTCATGCTGGCCCATCGCAACCTGGTCAATTTTTGCAGCTTTTACCGGCGCCTACATAAAATTACCGCGAAAGACAACATCCCCGCCTATGCCAGCTTCGGCTTCGACGCCCATATGATGGACATGTACCCGGCCCTGATGTCCGGGGCCTGTGTCCACATCATCCCCGCCCCCATGCGCCTGGATTTGCCGGGGCTTAATAAGTATTTTGAGCAAAACAATATCAGCGTCGCCTTCATCACTACCCAGATGGGGCGGCAATTTGCCGAGAGCATGGATAACCACAGCCTGCGGGCCCTGTCTGTCGGCGGCGAGGCCCTGGTCCCGATTGCCCCGCCCAAGAATTTCACGCTTTTTAACGGCTATGGCCCGACCGAATGTACGATCTTTACCAACACCTTCCCCGTGGACAGGCTCTATGACCGCGTGCCCCTGGGGCCGCCCGTGGCCAACACCGATTTTTATGTCGTGGATAAGCATGACCGCCTCGTGCCGGTGGGGGTGGCCGGGTATCTCTGCGTGGCGGGACGGCAGGTCGGTAAAGGTTATTTGAATAACCCCGAGCTGACCGCCCAGAAATTTGCCCCCAACCCTTACAGTGACGACCCGGACTACGCCACCATGTACCGTACGGGCGACCTGGTGCGCTTTTTACCCGACGGGAACATCGATTTTGTCGGCCGCGACGACTTCCAGGTGAAAATACGCGGCTTCCGCGTGGAGCTTACGGAAATAGAGGAACGCATCCGCGCCTTCCCCGGCATATCCGACGCGGCGGTGCTGGCGATGGACTCGCCCGGCGGCGGGAAGTATGCGGCCGCCTATATCGTCGGCGCGGGCATGATAGACATCGAGGCCCTGAATCACTTCATTGAGGAGGCCCTGCCGGCCTACATGGTGCCGACGGCCACGACCCAGGTTGCCGCCATCCCCTTGAATCCGAACGGCAAGGTGGACAGGCGCAAGCTCCCCGCCCCGAGCTTTTCGGCCCCCAAGAAAGAAGAGGCCCGCCCGCAAAACGAGCTGGAAGTAGAGCTGGCTAAAATCACGGCGGAAATCCTCGGGCATGACGGCTTTGGGCTCGGTACAAATCTATTGAAGGCGGGGCTTAGCTCCCTTTCCTGTGTCCGCCTGGCCGCCACCCTGGCTGAGCGCTTCGGGACCTATATCGCTGCCCGTGAGATCATGCAGACACCGACGCTGATTGGCATCGAAAACGCCATCATCGCCGCGCTGCTTGGCGGCAAGGGCCAGGGTCCCAAGCCGGGGCCGTCCGTGTCCGCCAGACCCCTTTCGGGGAATGAGTACCCGTTGACCCACAGCCAGAGGGGCTTGTATTATGAGTATATGAAAAATCCCGGCTCCCTGATGTACAATATCCCCGTCCACATCGAGCTGGATGCAAAAACGGACGCCGAGCGCCTGAAAAAGGCCGTGTTGGCGCTCGTAGAGGCCCATCCCGCCCTGCGGACGCGCTTTTCCATGAGTGGAAACGAGGTATGGCAGTATCCGGACGATACGGCCGCCGTGGAGATAGACATTCAGGCAGTCGCGAAAGCGGAGGTGGAGGCCGTCATCAGCGGCTTTGCCCGGCCATTCAGGCTCTTCGATGAGCCGCCGCTGCGTATCGCGATCGTGAAGAGTGAAAAACGGACATATCTGCTGCTGGACATACACCATATCATTTTTGACGGCTTCTCCCTCGGCATCTTCGTGGAAGAGCTGGCAGCGGCCTATGAAGGCCGGGCAGTGGAAACAGAGGACTTTACATTGTTTGATGCCTCCCTACGCGAGCAGGAGGAAAAGGACGGCGCGGATTATCAAAAGGCAAAAGCATTTTTTGACCGGATGCTGACAGACTCCGGCGGCGCGACGGAGATTCCCTATAAGCAAGGCGGAACATCCGCGCCGCATACGGTGACGGCCACGCTTAATAAGGGCGAGCTGGCAGCCTGCCTGGAAGAGACAGGCATGACAGCCGCGGTGCTGTTCCTGGCCGCCGCCGCTTTTGTGACGGGCGGCTTTGCGGACACGGAAACGGTCGGCCTGGTGGCCGTGTCCACGGGCAGGGACGGCGAAAACCTAAGCCGCAGCGTCGGCATGTTTGTGAAGACCCTGCCCCTGGTCTTTGAGCTGCCCATGACCCGCAGCGTGGCAAGCTACGTCGGGAACGTGCGCGATGTCCTATACGGGGCGATGGCGCATGAAACATACCCCTTCACGCGGATAGCGGCGGATCACGTCTTTTATCCTCAGATTTTGTACGCCTACCAGGGTTCGCTCGTACCCGAGGGCACCATCGAAGGCGGGCTGGTCACGCCCAAGTTCATGGAGCTTAATAGCGTGAAGTTCCCCATCAGCATTTTTGCCGAAGAAGGGGCGGATTCATACCTGGTCAGGGTCGAATACGATGCCGCCAAGTTCGATGAATCCCTCATGCACTCATATGTGGGGGCCATTTTGCACTCGCTGAGGCAGTTTAGTGCCGCGATGGAGGGTCCGCTGTCCGCCATCGACATCGGCGCCCAGGAGCAGCTTAAGATGTTGGCGGATATGAGAGATGCCAACCCCGGCGCACAAAGGGCCGCAGGCTTGGGCTCCACAGCCGCGAGTCCGCGGGTTTTTGGTGATTTTGCAGGCGGGATGGAAGAGCAGATTTGCGCCATCTTTGCCGACATCCTTGGTCTTACGGATGTGGACGCGGAGGATAATTTCTTCCAGCTGGGCGGCACCAGCCTGTCCGTCACCCGTCTGGTGATTGCCGCCGAAGCGGCCGGAGTGAAAGGCGCCGGCGGTGAGCCGCTTTCTTACAGCAGCATCTTTGCCCATCCCAGCCCGAGGGCGCTGGCCACCTTGCTGGGTAAGAAAAAGACCGCCGCCCCGCCACCGAAGCCGAAAGAAAAAGCCTATGACTATGGCGACATCCACGCCCTGCTGGCCGAAAACACACTTGATGCCTTTGTCCATGACAGTATGCTCACTTATGAAAATGTGCTGTTGACGGGTGCTACGGGCTTTTTGGGCATCCATGTGCTCTATGTCCTGTTGAAGGCCGCCAAGGCCCGTGTCACTTGTCTGGTACGTAAAAGCCCCGGTGCCAGCGCAGAAGACAGATTAAAGAAGATTTTCGCGTATTATTTTTCGGACATCGACGGCTTGGATGACAGTGCCCTGATGGATTTGGTGAGTGAGCGCGTAAACATCATCGAAGGCGACATGATGGACACTAAGCTGCTGGCCGGCCTGAAGGATATTGGTGTTGTCATTAATTGTGCCGCCAATGTGGCGCATTTCTCGCTCGATGAGAGCAGCTTTAACGTAAACAGCCAAGGGGTGGCCAACCTGGTCGCATTATGCAAGGGGCAGGGCGCCCGCCTGATCCATGTCTCCACCGCCAGTGTGGCGGGCTTTTCCCTGGACGGCGTTCCGGGCCGGGACGCGGTGATGGACGAAAAAACCCTCTATCTGGGCCAAAGCATGGAAAATCAGTATGTGCGGAGCAAGTTCATGGCCGAGCGCCTGATTTTGGAGGCCGCCCTTAGTGGACTGGACGTGAAAATCATGCGGGTCGGTAACCTGATGGCGCGGGCACTCGATGGGCAGTTCCAGATAAACGCCAGCTCCAACAGCTTTTTAAGTAGCCTGCGTGCCTATGCGGCGATAGGATATTTCCCCTATTCCGCCTACCATGAGCCGGTGGAGTTTTCCCCCATCGGCATGACGGCCGTGACGGTGTTGCAACTGGGGCGCTCCTCCGGCTCCTGCCGTATTTTCCATCCCTACAATAACCATACCCAGTTCCTGGGCGACATCATTCTTGGCATGAAGGACTTCGGCATCCATATCGAAATGGCGGAGGACGACGTGTTTGACCGGGCATGGGAGCTGGCAATGAAGGATCCCGCCCGGGTGGAGACCCTGACCAGCCTGATTGCCTACCGGAACATGGAGGGTGACAGCCCGCAGGCCCCGGTGGCGATAAATAATGACCACACGACCCAGGCGCTGTTGCGCGTCAATTTATCCTGGCCTGAGACCAACAGTGAGTATCAAGGCAAGTTCTTTTCGCATTACTTGCTGTGATGAATATAAATAGACAAAGGAGACATATAGATGAAAGTAAGCAAGCAAATATTTTTGATGATGGCGATGGGCTTTGCCTTTTTTTCCGCCCTATTTGGGGCGGGCAATCTAATCATTCCGCCAGACATCGGTATAACCAGCGGCAATATGTGGCTGCCCGCGTTGGTGGGTTTTGCCCTGTCGGGGATGCTATTCCCCGTGATTACCATTATCGCCATCTTTCGCACCGGCGGCACGGAGGAAGACATTGCTGCTAAAGTGGGGCCGCGTTTTTCGATGTTTCTGATTACGGTGGTGATGGTCTGCACCGGCTTTTTGATTATTATTCCCCGTACCGCTGCCGTGACACACGAGCTGGGCGTGGTGAGCATCTTCGGCCCCGCACCTCGTATCGTGACATCCCTGGTGTTTTTTGCCTTGGTGATATATTTTGCCCTAAACCCCTCGACCGTCATCATGAAACTGGGGAAATATTTTGCCCCCATCCTGATTGGGATTATGCTTATTATCGTCGTAAAGGGCATTGTTAGTCCGCTGGGTAGCCCGCCGGATTTGGGGCTAACGCAAGCGTCCGCCTTCCACCTGGGCTTCACGGAAGGCTATCAGACATTGGATGTCTTTGGCGGCCTGGTGATGTCGGGGGTGATAATTGCGGTCATTGCCACCCTGAAGCTAAGTGGGCGGGCTGCTGAGATGAAGATGGTTTGCGTCACCGCGGCCGTGGCGGGGCTGGGGCTTTTGATTATCTATGGGGGGCTTATTTACATAGCGGCGTCAGGGGTGGATGTGCTCGCGGGCAAGGAGGGGAGCACCCTGCCTATCGCAATTATCAATGCCCTGTTTGCCGGGCGCGGCAGCGCTGTGTTTGGCATCCTGACCATCCTCGCCTGCCTGACCACCGCCATTGGCATGGCAACGGGAACAGCCTCCTTTTTTAGCCGCGCCACGAAAGAGAAGCTAAAATACAAAACGGCCGTTATTTTAATCTGCGTGATGAGCGGCCTCTTTTCCATCCTGGGCGTGGATGCCATCATTCACTACGCCGAGCCGGTGCTGCTCCTGGTCTATCCCACCACCATTGCCCTGGTGTTGTTGAATGTGCTGCCCTGCCGTGCCTATAATAGAGGCACCTTCATTGGCGTGGCCTATTCTACCCTGCTGGTCGGCTTGTTCGAAGCCTTTCCGCTGATGGGTATCGCCGATGGCATATCGGCCTGGATGCGTTCGGTGACAGGAGGCCTGTGGCTGTCCGATTATGGGCTGGCGTGGTTGTTGCCGGCATTGGTTTGCGGGGTGGTGGGGACGCTGGTTTGTAAGCTGTGGCCGACATAATCCTTTAACATTTTCACCCGCTGGCGCAAGGCATGGCACAGGGCATCGCGCCGCTTTGTATCGATGAAACGGGATTTGGCCAGCAGGTCACTATATTCTTCATCAATCCCTGCTAAGGGGCCAAAATCCAGCCAAGAAAAATCGTCCACCAGCCTAATCTGCTCATCATGTGTGCTAAAAAACGGTTGGCTTTTTAATTTCTGCTCCGCCCGTATGTCGTCGGTAATTTGGTTACACCATAGGGCAGAGCCGTTGTCAAACACTGGAGCGGTGGAAAGCCACTCCAGTGTTTTCGCATTCCTGACCGCCCCGAAATTACCCCAATGTCGGTCATAGTTTGCGATAATGTAATCCACAGTCAGCATTTGTTGGAGTTTTACTTCTACATCGGCCATGCCCAATGCTTGACAGCAGTCCAAATAGTGCTTATATAGAAATCCCGTATCAATAATTTTCAGGCTATTATGTATGTGGAAAGCGCTGATAAACTCCGTCTCGGCAGTCAGAAAATTCTCGCATATGCTAAGGGGCATATCATCTTCCCAAATGAGATGGTAAGGAACGTGATCCACACCCAGGCGTGCCATGATGATGCTCGCAATGGCCTCATTGATGGGTTGCTGCCAAAAGGGGTCGCTGCCTCCCTTGATTAAGCAACGTTTCCCTTCAATGATTTTCCACCTCTTTTTGAGCCATCCATCGGAGCTATTGTCGGGTGACGAAAGATTGATTTTCTTGGTCCGTATTATATCACCGAATAAAACATCCCCCACATCTTCCGAAAAATCATGGTCGAAAAAATTGACTTCATCCCAGACCAGGCCCCTCGCGCGGGGATTCACCCAATAATGGTCGGATAGTGATAGCCCAAAGCAGGCCTTTAGCATTTTCCCGGTGGAGGAAAGGCCTAGGTGTTCCAGCGCTTTGCGGATGTTTTGCCGGCTGGCGGGAATGGAACGCGATTGCCACCAATCGTTTAGGTCGCCCCTGTTTGGCCGCCCCTCATTGATACTTACACCCACGGGAATATGTTCGGGCGCAAAGACCGAAGCTATCCGTGAAATTGCGGCGGTTTCTTCATCAATCACCAACTCAGCCACGGCGATATTTCGATGCATCAAGATATAATCCATTTCACCTTACCAGATTGTGGCCAGCCTTACATCTCAGTGTGGCATGAGCGTCAGGGTGTTGAGGTAATCGGGGTCATGCTTAATTATATCATTTTTTGGTTTAAAATCAACGCCCTGCCAAGCCATCAATTAACTCCTGTCGAGCCATACAGGGGGTGGACAGGCAGCGATTTCCCCGTGTTTATAAAAAATTTAGAATTTCAACCGGGCAAAGCGGGCATCTGTGGCGGCGATTTTGGCTCAAATTTATTATATAACGGGTGATATGGTGGGTGAATATGAATAAAGCATGAATAAACCGTATCGCAGTGATGAAATATATCTAAAAAATATCTAAAAAACACAGTTCACGAAAAAAAACCGCAGTTCACGAATTGGCTATTGCAATACATGGTGTTTTTCTGTTATGTTGTTGTCAGGAGCCGATTTCCCGCTCGGTGTCCAGCATAAAAAAACGTCTGCCACGGTTCAGTGGCGCGGGATCTCTCTCGAAACCCTCCTTGCTTACGACAAGGGGGGTTTTGTCTTGGGCGCGGGGGATTATGCGATTCATCGGACATAGGCTGTCGTCTGATGGGCTACCCCTACTAGATGTAGTATAACATAAAAAAAAGAATACAACAAGTGGGTGTTTGAAGAAAAATACATTACTATCTAACCCAAACTAACTCGCGCCATACTCCCCGATGATCGCCACCGCTGAGCTCGTGCCGATGCGGCTGGCACCGGCCTCTATCATCGCCAGGGTATCGGCCAAAGTTTTTATACCGCCGGAGGCTTTTATGCTTATGGCGGCATCGGCGTATGCGCGCATCAGTTTAATGTCGGCGAGGGTCGCGCCGCCCGTGCCGAAGCCGGTCGAGGTCTTGATGAAGTCGGGCTTTATGCGGTTTGCCACCGCGCAGAGGGTCTTTTTTTCGTCGTCCGTGAGGTAGCAGGTCTCAAAGATTACCTTCGAGACGACATTTCTTTCGCGGCAGGCCGTGACGATGGCCTGCATTTCATCCGTGATGTATGCTATATTTCCGGCCTTTAGCTCCGTGATGTTTACTACATAGTCAATCTCGTCGGCACCATTTTCGATGGCGTCGATGCTTTCGAATACCTTTGATGCCACGGTGGCCTGGCCGAGGGGGAAGCCCACTGCCACGCAGATGAGGACGCTACTGCCTTCTAGCCGCTCGGCGCAGAAGCGGACGGCGGCGGGGTTTATGGCCAGCGTCTTGGCGTTTATTGCCACGCCCTCCGCGCAGAGCTGTTCAAAGTCGGCCCATTGGGCGCTGGCTTTTAAGAGGGTGTGGTCGAAGTACTGGCCGAAGTCGTGGGTGCTAAGGTTAAGGTTGTTCATCAAATGCCACCTCCATCAAGATAAAAAACGCCTGCCCCTCGGGGGCGATGCCGAGTTTGTCAAAATGCGGGGCGCCGCAGACATCGTGGACAATGCCGTGGGGGG
>Ga0099364_10004958_pt1 | contig 19940 bp, 18 predicted proteins | sample TergutTh196P3_FD_73070 | JGI IMG/M metagenome (GOLD analysis project Ga0099364, IMG submission 73070) | Microcerotermes parvus P3 segment gut microbial communities from Pointe-Noire, Republic of the Congo - Th196 P3 | ecosystem: Host-associated > Arthropoda: Insects > Digestive system > Gut ... | reverse complement strand
ATAATATATATCTCATAAATTTAATATATATTTAATATTAATAATATATATCTCAGAATTATAATATATATTTACTATTTATAATATATATTTCTTATTTATAAATATTTTTGAAGTAAATATATAAGAGGTAAAATTATGATAGTATCAAATAGATATAAATATAAGAAAAATAAAGGAAAGTGTGAAAAATGAGTGAAAATGGACCTAAATATACTTGTGAAATGTGTGGTTATGTATATGATCCAAATGAAGGAGATCCTGACAATTCTATTGAACCAGGAACATCTTTTGCGGATTTACCAGATGATTGGGTTTGTCCAATGTGTGGAGTTGGAAAAGAAGAATTTGTTAGTTAAAAATAGTAATAAATATCATCAAATTTTACTATAAAAATTAATATAAACTTTATAGAATAAATAAAGTATTTTATATAAAAATTAATATCAAATTTATTAAAATAAAAAAGTTTTTTTGGATAAAAATGAAAATTTTAAAGAAAACAAAAATTCAATTAATTTTCATTTAATAATTTTTTTATTAAGTTTTAAGGTGTTTAAATGGTAAGTAAAAAAATGGAAAAGGAGTTAAACAAACAATTGAATGCAGAAATGTATTCTGGATACTTGTATTTAGCTATGGCAGCATATTTTGAAGATTTTGATTTAAGTGGTTTTGCTAATTGGATGAGAGTACAAGCTCAAGAAGAACTATCTCATTCAATGAGATTCTATGATTATGTTGTTCGAAGAGGAGCAAAAGTTACTCTTGAAGCTATTGAAAAGCCAGATTTTGAATGGAATTCTCCTGTTGAAGTTTTTGACCATGTATTATCTCATGAAAAAGTTGTTACAGACTTGATAAACGATTTAGTGAACTTAGCTATTGAAGAAAATGATCATGCTACCAATAACTTTTTACAATGGTTTGTAGCTGAACAAATTGAAGAAGAAGAATCAGCTGCTGCAGCATTGAATAAAGTTAAAATGGCTAATGAAGCTTCTAATGGAATGTTTTTAGTAGATTCAGAATTTGCAAGTCGTGTCTTCACCTCAAATACATCAGAATAAAATTTCATTTATTTTGAAATAAAATCAATTAATTTAACTTCTATTTTTATATTTTTTATTATTTATTATCCTTACTTAAATCTAAAGTTTTTAAATTAAACCTTTAAATCATTTATAAATATAATTTAACATTTTTAATCTTTTTTTTATGCAAATCCCTAATTTTCTATTAGCTATAACTTAATCTTTACAAAAAAATAATAATAATAATAACACTGAAAAAAATAATTTCTTTTTTTTTTTACAACAACCAAGATTAAACACTGAACTTTTGATAACATTTATTTCATAAAAATAATCTAAACTTAAAAAAAATAATCTAAACTTAAAAAAAATAATCAAAACTTAAAAAAAATAATCAAAACTTAAAAAAAATAATCAAAACTTAAAAAAAATAATCTAAAATTAAAAAAAATAATCTAAAATTAAAAAAAATAATCTTAACTTCAATAAAAATAATCTAAACTTCAAATAAATAATCAATATTTCTCATTAGTAAAGTTTTTTTCAATAAGAATAATTGATAAGATGTAAAATTTTGGCAGTATCAAAAAATTATTCAACATTTAAAATATTCTATTTGGTTTCTTAGAAAATCTTCTATTTTAAAAATTTTTATATTAAAGGTTGTTTTGATAGGCTATTACCAAATTTTTTCAGTAAAATTAGTAGTTCATTGAAAAATAAAAAAATCTTTTAGGAAAATTAATGGTAATTGCCTATAATCAATTTTTTAATAAATAATTGATTTTTAATAATATTTAATGAAAAAGCCTTAAGTTGAAAGTATTGGGCTTACATTTATTGTCTTAAAAATATTGTTAATAATACATTAACACTTAATTCTTTTTTTTTCAAATTTCAATAGCTAAAATAAAAATACTTTGAAATTATAGTTTTAACCAGCTATAAATTGTTGATTTCCACATTCAGAGCAAAAAGGCATTATATCAAAACTGTCTTCTAAATATAGTGGTTTATAACAATCTGTACATACATATCTTCCTTTTCCTGAGTGGGTGCCTGAAAAATACATATTATCTCTATACCTCCGTTTTTGCATAATCAATTATATGAATATACTAATATTTATACTTAACTGAAATTTCTTTAATAGTAAAAATATTGACATATTTATGTTTAATATAGATAATAAAAAATAAGATAATTCAAAAAAGGATAATATGAAAAAGTTGAGTGTAAGAATATGGAAAAATCTTTAAAATTAATTTTTTATAAAAAAAGCATTTTTGAGTTAATTTAATCTTATTAAGCTCAAATTTATTCTTATTTAATTATTCAATAATTTATATTAATAATTTTTTATATTAAACTAGTTTATGAAATTTTTATGGGTTTCAAATCAAAAATCTATGAAAAAAACCTTGAAATTATTTCAATTAAAATTGTTAAAAATTAACAGTGATTTTAATTTGTTTTTATTCTTTTTTTAGATTTTAATCACGTATCCTTCACAATGATTTCATTTAAATAGCTAATAAATAGCTGCAACCTATAAAAGATTGAAAAATAGGAAAAAATTTAAGTTATAGAATGTTTTATTAATCTTGTTTTGGATATAATTTAAATATTGAGTAATATTTATTAATAACTAATTTCAAACATAGATAATGATTATTATAATAGTATATTAATAATTATTAAGAAATATATGCATTAAATAGTTTAAATATAAAATACAAATTTATAGGTTTTCTAAATGGAAAATAAATATTCATTAATTGAAGATACATTTTTTGAGGCATTTGAAGGAAAATATATTAGAGCATTAATAACAGCTGAAGACTATGAAACATTAAAACAAGCTGTATATGATTCTACTTCTACTCCTGGAGCTGTTATTGGAAGAATTGAAGGAGGAGTAGAATCCTTTGTAAAGGAAGATAAAACTCCTGATGGGAGAATAGGAGCTATTGTTCAATATTGGTTTGGTTTAGATGATTTAAAAAAATTTGAATTAGAATTATCCTATAGAATACGACAAGATATTCTTGTTAAACCATTTACAAGTGTTTTCAATATGACGGAAAATCCTGAAGGATATATTGGAATGATGAAACAAGTAGGACATTGTGGAGATGGTTATGAATGGGAAGAAATTAGCTATGGCAGAGAAATGATAAATGTTCCAATAGCTGTTCCTGACTTTAAAATTGAATCAAAGTTAGGTTATTCAAATGGAATTATGGGAGCTAACTTTTGGTATATGTGTGAAAAAAAAGAAACTGTTCTTGAAGCAGGAAAAATAGCTATTGAAGCTATTAATGAAGTTGAAGGAGTTATTGCTCCATTTGGAATATGTTCTGCAGCTTCCAAGGTTGAAACTAATTATCCATGGATTGGTCCAACAACAAATCATAAATATTGCCCATCATTAAAAAATTCTCTCAAAAACGAGTCTAATGTTCCTGAAAATGTAAATTATATTCCTGAAATTGTTATTAATGGAGTTAATATAGAATCAATTAAAAAATCAATGAAAATAGCTATTGAAAGTATTCTTGATATAGAGGGCATTGTAAAAATATCTGCTGGAAACTTTAATGGTGCTTTAGGAGAATTTAATATTAAATTATTGGATTTATTTTAGATAATTTTAAAAATTCTAATATTATTCTTTTATTAATTTATATTATTATATATCTTAAATTAGTCTTATTATTCTTAAATAAATTAAATATTAATCTTAATTATTTTTAATATCTTAAACAAATCTTATTTTATGAATATTCTTTTGAAGAATTTTATAAAGAAATTAAGAAAGAAAATAAAAGTATTAGTTCAACTAAACTCAATAATTTAAAAACTGAATTGAAAATGTTGTTAAAGAAATAAATGATGATTTAAAAGTGAAAATAGCTATTATTGAAAAAGAAATTAATGATTTAATTTATAAAATATATGATGTAACTAATGAAGAAATAGCTATTATAGAAAATAATGTATAATTTTATAATATTCTAAATAATCAGGTAATTTTAGCCATTTTTTATAAAAATAAAGATTGAGATGTATATATGAGCACTTTAGATAATAAAATAAATAATAATCAAGATTATAATAATAATAAAGATAATAAATATAAAAAAAATAATGAGCAGGATAATAAGAATAATAGAGATAATAATATAAAAAATAATAGTATTCAAGCAGATGTTATAGGATTTGGAGCACTTAACTTAGATAAGCTATTTTACGTTAATGATATTGCTCATGAAGATGAAGAAAGCTTTATAAAGGATCTTGATCAAAATCCTGGTGGTTCTGCATCTAATACAATTATAGGATTATCTCGACTAGGATTATCTGTTTCCTATATTGGAAAAATAGCTAATGATGAAGAAGGTGAATTTTTAAAGAAAAATCTTATTTTAGAAGGAGTATTAACTAATAATTTAATTGTAGCTAAAAATGGATGCTCTGGAAAAGTTTTGGGATTTATAAATGAAAATGGAGAAAGAGCTCTTTATGTTGATTCTGGGGTTAATGATGAAATAGCTATAGATGAAATCAACATTGATCAAATAAAAAATGCTAAAATCATCCATTACACTTCTTTTGTTGGAAATTCTTTTCAAACTCAAAATAACTTACTTGAATTTTTACCAGAATCAATTATATTAAGTTTTGATCCAGGTCATATTTACGCTAAAAAAAAGATTAGCTCATTGAAAAAGATATTAAATAGAACAAATATTCTTTTAATCAATGAAAAAGAGTTAAAACTACTATTTGAAGATTATTATTTAAGAAAAAATAAATTTAAAAGTAAATCATTAAATTATAGAGAAATAGCTATAAACATATTAAATGATGGAATTGAAAATATTATTGTAAAAAGAGGAGAAAAAGGAGTTTATGCAATAAATAACAAAAATGAAGAAGTTAAAATTCCAGCTTATAACTGTGAGGTCATTGATACTACAGCTGCTGGAGATTCATTTAATGCTGGTTTTTTATTCTCTTATCTTAATGATTACTCTTTAAAAAAATCTTGCATGATTGGTAACTGGGCTGCTTCTAAATGTATTGAAAATATTGGTATAAAGGGACTTCCAGTGAAAAACGAACTAAAAAAATTTGAAAACTCAATTAAATAGCTATATAATAAATTTTTTAATTATTAATTTAAAAATTATTATTCATTTAAAAATTTAAATTTATTATAAAAATTTAAAAAAGTATTTTTATCAATAAATTAAATAGTTAATAAATAATAAAAATACAATATACACTGCGAAATAAATAGGAATTATAATATTAGAAAAAGAACAAATTTAACACTAATAAAAATAGGATAATTTCAAAAAATTTTTATTAAATCTATTATAGCTAATAAACAGTTATTAGCAAACTATAATTCAAATAGCTATTAATTATTAGGTAATTATTTAATTAAAACACAGGATGATTTTATGGAGATTAAACTCAAAAAAAAAATAAAAAATCTTCAGGAAGAAGTTTTATTCAAATTTTCTGATTTTAAAGAGGATATAGAGGATTATAGATTAAAGTCTGGTGATTATGAAGCTAATAAAAAAGTTATAGCTATATCTTCCCGTTGTATTAGATGTAATCTTTGTGTAGATGAATGTCCAGTTGATGCAATCACATCATCTAAATCTACAAAAATTCCTAAAGTTAAAGATAACTGTGTTGAATGTGAAATTTGCACTCAAACATGTCCTATTTCATGTATTTATTTCATGGAAGCTACTTCTATTATAAATGAAGAAAATGATGAAGTTGAATATTTTTTAAAAGAGAAAAAAGTTCCCCATAGACTTTTACGAATGGAAAACATAGATGTTAACTTAGAAACATGTTCATCATGTGGAACATGCTCAAAATTCTGCCCAACTAAAGCTATTTCTCTCAAAGACAAATCAATTATTGAAGCTGCAGAAAAAAAAAGTTTTCCTGACTTAGAAGATAGAAAATATCCATATGTTAAAAAAAGCTTATGTATTGGATGTGGATCTTGTGTTAATCTATGTAGTGAACATGCTATTCACCTTGAAAGGACTTTAGGTCCGATTATTGAAACCAAATTATTAGATATAAATCAAGATATTTGTGTTGGATGTAGCTTATGTGAAGAAAATTGTCCTGTTGAAGCTATTAGACTAAAAAATGGAAACGTGGTTTTAGATAATAAATTATGTATAAAATGTAATGTATGCTCAACAAAATGTCCTGTAAATGCTTTATCACTTAAAAATAAAGATTACTAAGAAAAAATGACTTTTTTATTATTTTCAAATTAAATGTGCTTTTTTAAATTAAAATTAATTAATAAAATCATATGCAAATAAAATTTACAAGAGGTATTTTTATGAAAACTAAGGAAATGATTGATAAAGAGTTTATCTATGTATCAAAAGATGATAAAATTGACGAAGTTTCCATAATAATGGAAAATTCAAAAAAACTCGCAATTCCCGTGGTAACTGATGATTTAAAACTTATCGGATGGGTCACGTCTTTAAATATTACGAGAGGGTTGAGAGAAAATAAAGAATTTATTTCAGAAATTATGGGTCAAAAAGAGGAAGTTTTCTATTTACATGAAAATGATCCAGCACGTTTAGCTGTTATTGAAACTTCAAAGCACAAATTAATGAGTCTTCCTGTACTTGATGATAATGATGTTGTTATAGGAGTTATAAGGTCTTTTGATATAGTTGACACTTTATCTTCACTTTATGAAATAAAAGTTTGTAAGCTTTATGAAGCTATGGAAAATGAGTTAAAAGGTGTTAATTGGGAAGAATTAATGGAAGCATCAGCTTTATTACATAGAAGAACCACAGGAAAAAAGACAAGTCCTAAAGACTATGAAAAAAATATTAGGAGTTCTACTTTTGGAGAAGCTATTTGGGCTACAGGAGGATTAGAAAAGTTTTTTGCAGGTTTAATAACCGTTGGAGAACTTGTAATTGCACGTAAAGTTGGTAAATCGAAAAAATAGTTATTACTTTATTAAAACCGTTATTTAATTAATTGAAATTTTAAAATTAAATGTGAAATTTTATTTTTTCATTTCTATTCTTCTTTATCTTTTAATTTAATTAATTATTTTTTTTAAAAAAAGTTTAATTATCTTTTATTTTCACTTTCTTATTTTTAATTATTAGTATCTTACTTTATGTTAATAATATCTTAGTTTATATTGAAAATATCCTATTTAATAATAAAAATAACATATTAAATATTAAAATTAATTTATTTAATAAAAAAAATAACCTATTAAATATTAAAAATAACCTATTAATAAAAAAAATAATTATTTTAATAAAAAAAATAACCTATTAAATATTGAAAATATCCTATTTAATAAAAAAAATACTTTATTTTTTATTAATAGAATATTATTACATTATTATTATAATTAATTATAATAAAGAATTAATAGTATTCCATTAATTCATTAAATTCAGGATTTGAGACAAATTCATCAATAAATCCTTTTAAATCCTCAATGAATTCTTTTTTTCTTTTTTCAATATTTTTAATCTGAGAATAATCCTTTTTTAAAGTCAAAATCATTAAAAGATCATCTGTTTCAAGTTCAATCTCAGGAAACTCTATTTCTGGAAGTTCAATCTCCAAATCATCAATATCTTCTAATTTCATAATAATCCTCAAAAGAAATAGCTTTCTATCAAGCCCTACCTAAATCTTTATGAGCTCTTGCTAGATGACCAGCAGCTAATGCTCCTACTAGAGATAATTCCCCTGCCAATACTGTAGCTATTACAATTTCTGCAAACTTTTTAACATTCCCAGAACCAGCTACTCCTAAAATATTTAAACATTCATTAGCTGTATCTAAACTTGTCCCTCCACCAACAGTAGCTATTGGTAAATCAGGCATATTAACCGAAAAATACAAGTCTCCATCTATCTCTTCTGCAGTTGTAATTCCAATAGATCCTTCGCTAATATGAGCAGGATCTTGTCCTGTAGCTAAAAATAAAGCTCCAATCATATTTGCATAATGAGAATTAAATCCCATACTATTAGCTGTAGCTGAGCCAAGTAAATTTTTTGCTATATTCACCTCAACTATAGCTGCAGCTGTTGTTTTAAGCTTGTTTTTTACAATTCCTGCAGGGACAATCACATCAGCACTAACAGTTTTCCCCCGACCTTCAATAATATTAATTCCAGATGGCTTTTTATCAGCACATACATTACCACTTAATGCGATTAAATGAACACCCTTTTCATTAAACAATAAGTCAAGAATTTTTTCAGTAGCTATTGTAACCATGTTCATTCCCATACTGTCCCCTGTAGAGTAAACAAAACGAGGATAAACATAATTACCTACAATTAAGATTGGATCTATTTTTAATAATTTCCCATGATTTGTAGTGGATTCAGCTATTTTTTTCAATTTTTGGAACTTATCTTCAAACCATTTTTTAACTTCAATAGCTTCACTCACAGATTTTGTTTTAATTACAGGAGCCCTAGTCATCTTATCATCAATGATTTTAGTAGTCACTCCTCCAGCTTCAGTAATAGTAGAACATCCTCTATTTACTGATGCAACCAATGCTCCTTCAGAAGTAGCTAATGGTACGTAAAATTCACCATTAGCATAATCTCCATTGATTTTTAAGGGTCCAGCTATTCCAACAGGGATTTGTATAGTTCCAATAGGATTTTCAATATTTTTTTTACTAGCTGTTTCCATGTCAATTGTATAATCAGCTATTTTATCAAGCTTTGAACTACTGACATCTTCTACAAATTTTCTTCTTATATCAATAGCTTCTTGATTAGATGATGAATATTTTTCAACTTCATATAATTTTATTTCACCATTTTTAAGTTTTTCAATTATTCCATCATAATTCATAACATCACATAATTTTCAATCAATAGAATAGGTTCACTATAATTATTATTTTAAAAAATAAACCATTGAAGTATTTTTTATAAAAAACAATATAATCAAAGATTTTTTTTTAGTTATATAGTCTAAGGAAGATTTTTTTAAGTAATAATTTATTTAAATATTTTTTATTTTTTAAATGATAAAATTAAGCAGAATATTATTTTATTAAATAAAATTCTATAATAAATTATTTATTTTTAAAAATAAATTTCATGATTATTAAAATTATAAAATAAAAATTTTCTATTCATTTACAACATAAATTTCATGATTATTTAGATCATTAAATAAAAATTTTCTATTCATTTATAAAATAAATTTCATGATTATTTAAATTATAATTTTATTTTTAAAGGTAAATTTCAAAATTATTAAAATAATTAAATATATTAAAATTATTAAAGATAATAAAATAAATTCGTTAATAAAATAAATTTCAAAATTATTAAGATTATTAAATAAATTTTATCTATTTATTTTTAAAATATGATTAATTAAAAACTTTTCTTCTAAGATTAGAATTTCAATAACATTGAAGTATTTTTTTATTTATAAATATTAAATAAATTTTATGTAATAAATTTTAAATAAATTTTATTTTTATAAATAAAAAAAAAAAAAAAAAAAAATTAATTAGTTTTAATTAAATCAACAATTTCAGAAGGCCTACGAGCTACTTTAACACCTGCACTTTTAAGAGTTTCCATTTTACTTTTAGCAGTTCCTGTATTTCCTTCAATTATGGCTCCTGCATGACCCATTCTTTTTCCTGGAGGAGCAGTTACTCCCGCAATATATGAAATAACAGGTTTTGAAATATTGTCTGCAATGAATTCAGCTGCTTTTTCTTCAGCATTTCCTCCTATTTCACCAATCATCACAATTTGTTCAGTTTCGTTATCATCTTCAAACATTTGAAGAACAGAAGAAAAGTTTGTACCAATAACAGGATCTCCACCAATTCCTACACAAGTACTTTGACCAATATTCGCTCTTGTTAATTGACTAGCTACTTCATAAGTTAAAGTTCCACTTCTTGATATTACACCAACATTACCTTCTGAAAAAACATTTGTAGGCATAATTCCAAGTTTTCCAACTTTTGGTGAAATAATTCCTGGAGTATTTGGTCCAATTACAGTAACATCTTTTTTTCTCGCATATGCCATAATTTCCATAGAATCATGGACTGGAATGTGTTCTGTGATTATAACAACAAGGTCTAAGTGTTTTATTGATTCATGTGCAGCATCTTTAGCAAAAGGAGCAGGAACAAAAATAATTGAAGAATTAACCTCCATATTTTCTTTGACTTCTTCAATTGAGTTAAATACAGGTACTCCTTCAAAGTCTTCTCCACCTCTTCCTGGTGTTACTCCAGCTACTATATTTGTATTATATTGAAGCATTTGACTTGTATGAAATGAACCTTGTTTTCCTGTTATTCCTTGAACTAAACATTTAGTGTCTTCATTTAATAATATCATAAAATCCCTCAAATGTAATGAATTAAGAAACTTATAGGTCAAATTATTTTATATTTTGAAAATTAAGCAAATTTTTTAAATTCCTATAAATTTTTTTTAATTTCTTTAATTGATGTCTTAATATCTGATAAATAGCTAAAAATAATAATTAATTTTAAATTATTAATTAAGTATTAATTATGTATTATTTAGCTATATGAATTTCATTATTTTAATTATTAATATTATTATTAATATTCTCTTTATAATTAATATTTATTTGTTGAGCAAATCATTATTAATAAAACTTAATTTCTACAATAATAAATATTTATTAGCATTAAATATGCTATATTTAGTTTATCTGCTTATCTTAATATTTGCATCCTATTTTGAAAAGGAATAGCTAAATCAATGACATTTCCATTCATAAAAGCCGTAGCTGAAACAATTACACTTCCAGGAATTACATTGCAAGGAGTGTTTCTTTCAACTAAATAAACATTTTTATTTCCTAAAGAAGCACCTAGCATTGCACTTGAAATAACTCCAACAGATTCTAAATCTTCAACTGACGCCACTACAATGGGATCATCTGTTTCATTAGAAACAAAACCAACTCCTGGAATCTTTCTGTGTTTTTTACCAAGGGTTTCAGATATATCTGTAAGACCATCCATACCCTTAGCTGCATTAATTGCAGAATTAGCTACATTTTCCACAAATTCTTCTCCACCATAAGTGTCAAAGGCAAGGATAATAGCATCAGGATACCTATCTTGTCTAATATTGGCTTCGCCATAAGATATTCCTTCTCCTGCTGAGCCTATATCCTTAGCTATTCCAGCAATATCTCCAATATCTTCCGCATTATCTTCTAAAATTTTAACAATTCCTTGATTAATTGTTTCAAGGAGATTATCTTCAGTAAATGCAGTTATTACAACATCATCTCCAGTAATGTTTGTTAAAGCTGCATGACTAGCCCCTAAATCAATAAGATTAGGAATATCTTTCTCAATATTTTTTATTAAAGATTTGCTACAAGAAACATCATTGATTGATATATCTGCACCAATAGCTGTGACTTTCAATTAAACACCTAATTTATATTATATTAGAATTTAGCTATTTTTATTTATATTAATTATATTAATTTACAATCATTTATATTCTCTTATATTTTTTATTTTAGTCAAATAGATTAACTTTTTTATTAATGAATTTTAAAAATTTTCTTTTTTCTGAAAAAATTGTTATCATGAATTAGTATTTATAAAAAATTATAAATAAAATATATAAATAGAAGTTAATATTCGAGAATCAGCTGTGAAAAATGCTAAAGATTATAGAGAGTTAGGTGAAGAAATTGGTGAAGGACTTGCCAACACTCTTGAAAACCTAGTAAGAAGATTAAATGGTTAAAAAAATAGTTTATTCTGGCAAAACAAACTGACTAAAAATATTTTCAAAATTGTAACTATTTGTAAATATTTCAATTGTTTCCCCATTATGATAATAAAGAAATCCATATCCGTTACTATATATTAAAAATAATCCATTTCTGTTATTAATTTGTATCATATCACAATATACACCAGTTTTATTTGCTACATAATATCGAGTATCTACTTGATTTCCACTACTAATTGTAATATTCACTGTAGAATTATCATTCGAAAAAATCCATTCAACACTTTTATTGTTATAAGGAATTGATTTTTGCACTGTTTTATATTCACTAGGAATTGTAAAAGAATTAATTTCTTCAATTGATGGTTTGTAATAATAGTATCATCATATGGGTTTGTATCATTAGTATTATATTCCTATGTTGTAGGATGATATGCTAAAGAGAAAATTATTCCAATGACAATAAAAAATCCAAGAACAACATAAATACCATTATATTCTTTTTTTTATCCATATTTTTTTCACCTATAAAAATTTTTTATTATAATGTATTTTTTATTTTTTTTAATAAATATTAAATAGTTTGTCTTTAGCTTAAAAGCAGTAATATTTAAATATAATAAGCTAAAAGTAGTGAAAAATAGCTATTTTATAAATTCATATAAAATCTTAATAATACAGATTCTTTTAATTAAATGAAAAAATTCTTTAAAATTTTAATATGAAAAAAATTTAAACCTATTTGGTGATAGATAAGTTGCATTAAAGTTATACATTTAAAAATATTAGTAATTCAAAATTTTTGTTATACAAATCATGATTATTATAATTATATAAAAAATTATTAATAGAACCTTAAAAGAGTAAATTTTACTTAAAAACATTGAAATTCTTAGTAAAAATAAAAAATTTAAATAATAACAAAATTATAGTATTTTTAAGCAAGTTATAAAATAAATATTATTCACTTAAAAAACTGAGGGAATGAATTGTACTATGAAACAAAAATAGCTATTCCAATTTTTAAAAAAAATAAAGATTTAGTGATAAAAACTGCAAAAAATTGTATAGAACGAGGGGCAGATATTTTAGAACTTAGGATAGATGGTTTAACTGACCCAAGTACTAAAGTTGTAAAAGATATAATTGAAGAGATAAACTTTCCAACCATTATTACTAATCGAGTTAAATCAGAAGGAGGATTTTTTCAAGGTAGTGAGGAAGAAAGAGTAGCTATTCTTCAAGAATGTTCTGAAATAGCTGATTATGTTGATATTGAACTTCAAACAGATTTAAAATATATTAAATCAATAAAAGATTCTGGTGTTAAAACCATAGTGTCCTTCCATGATTTTGAAAAAACACCACCTGTAGATGATTTATTAGCTATTGTTAAAAAAGAAAAAAAATTAGGAGATATAGCTAAAATTGCAGTTATGCCAAGGAATTTGGAAGATACTATTATTGTTTTAGCTATTCTTTCACGTTGTAAAGATACAATAGCTATTTCTATGGGAGAATTAGGTAGCTACACTCGAGTAGTTGCTTCTAAATTTTCTTCACCTATTACATTTGCTTCAGGTGAGGATGCAACAGCACCTGGACAAATTGATATTGAAACCATGAAATTAATGCTAAATATGGATTTTTTAGATCATGATGATTTAATAAAGGATGTGAAAAATTTTTAATAAATTCAATTAAAAGTATTAAATCAAAATCAGTTAAAAATTTTTAAAACCCAAATCAATTAAAAAGTCTTTAAACCTAAATCAATTTAATATTTCAAATGTGAATCTAACAATATGAAACAAAATTCAAAATAAGCCATAAGTATTCTATTTATAATTTAATTTCAATGGGAGGTATACTCATGGAAAAAAATAGTAAAATTATAATAGTATTTTCAGTGTTTTCTATAATAATTCTTCTTGGAGTTTTAGGAGCTAGTCTTTATTCACTTTCAGATAATATTAGAATGGATATCTATTTAGATGGAGAAAATGCTACAGTTAAATTATTAGCTATTCCTTTTGGAAAAGACATGGAATCCATGGAAAATGAAATAATAACTTATAGTATAAAAGAAATGAATAATGTAAATAGTGATATTAGTTCTTTAAAATTTGGAATTATGGAAATAGCTAGAAAATATGGGTTTAATGACATAAATCTTCATATAAGTTCTCAATTTGGAGAAGATAAACTACCTATGAGAGTCATTGTAGATGGAATATCAATGTTTCCAACATTATTAGATGGAGAAGAAGTTATAATTGAAAAAACCCAAAATATTCAAGTTGGTGACATAGTAGTAGCTAAAGATCCGGAATATAAATTATTAATAAAAAGAGTAGCTTATATCAGTGGAGATAAAGTTTTCCTATCATCTGACAATAATGATACAATAACTATTTTTGAAAATGGTACTTATTATAATATGATAGCTGTTGAAAAATGGACTGATATGTCAAATATTGTAGGAGTAGCTAGAGTATGGAGTTCTATGAATTAACAATTTGAATTATTTAAAAAAAAGAGTTATATAAATTTTAAAAATTGTTTTTATAGAATTTAAATAAAATAAAATGTATAAAAATTACTTTTAGTATATTAAAAAAAGATTTAAAAGAATTCAAATAATAAAAATTTTAAAAAATTACTTTAAGTATATTAAAAAAAGATTTAAAAGAATTTAAATAATAAATTTTTTTAAAATTACTTTAAGTATATTAAAAAAGATTTAAAAGAATTCAAATAAAATAAAAATTTAGATTAGCTATATTCAGCTAACCTTTCTATTCTTTTTAGCATATTAGGATGAGTTGAAACTAACTCCATTAATTTATCTGTTGTTTTAATATTAACTTTTTTATATTTTAATTGAGATAATTCTCCTGCAGAAATTTCCCCATCACGATTAATATCTAGTTGTGATAATTCATTAATTTCATTACTAGCTATTGAAACATCATTTAAGAAGAAAGCTTTTATTCCTTGAATATTTTTAATTTCTTCCTTACTAGCAGTAGCTGAACCATAGACAAGTTTATATAATGCTGAAGCTAATTTATCAGGTTGACATCCAAATTCTATACTACCTTGATCTGCATAATATTCTCTTGTTCTTGAAACAAATAAAACAATTAGCTGTCCAAGTAAGTAAGCTATGAAAGCCAATATTCCTATTATAAATCCTCCATTATTTCTACTATCTCCTCCCCAAAAAAAGGACAAAGCTATGTAATAACAAATCAATGGAATAGCACTTATTAATGTTGTAACTGCCATGTCATTATGTTTTATATGAGCTAATTCATGACCTAAAACAGCTTTTAGTTCTTCTTTATTTAATATATTCAATAAACCTCTTGTAACACAAACTCTTCCATCTTTTTTTGTTCTGCCAAATGCAAAAGCATTTGGAACATTAAGGTTTGATATTCCAATTTTAGGTTTAGGAATTCCAGCAGCCATAGCTAAATCTGAAACCATTTGATGAAGTTCCGGTGCTTCAGATTCAGAAACATATTTAACTCCCATGGATAATTGAACAATTGATGGTCCGATTAAATATTGTAAAAAAACAATACCAAATCCTAATGCAGCATAAAATGTATATCCTCCAAATCCAAGTAAACTTCCTGCTAAAGCGAGAATAACATAAACTAAACCAAATAATAAAACCATAGCTATCCATAATCTTAGTCTAAGACCCCATGAATTTAATTTCATTATTGCACTCCTTATCTTAGTATTAAATAAAAAGAAATATTCTTATTTATATTTTGTAAAATAACTTTGCCTATTAATTAAAAATCAAATATGTGTATTTTTTAATTTCTAATTAATAAGTTTTAACCTATTATTTTTTTTAATTGAATAGATTTGAATTACTTTTAATTTAATATTTTTTATCTATTAATTTAAAAAAATAAACTCTAATTAAGTTTAAAGCTATAAATCTTTAATTTAATATTTTTATCTATTAATTTAAAAAAATAAATTCAAATTAAGTTTTAAGCTATTATTTTTTAATTTAATAAATTTGAATTATTTTTTATTTTAATTAAGTTTTAAGCTATTATTTTTTAATTTAATATTTTTTATCTATTAATTTAAAAAAATAGATTTAATTAATGTTATAAGAAAAAAGTAATTAATTATATTATAAATAAATTATTACTAAAATACACATTAAAAATTAATTTTTAATTATAAATAAATGTTTGTATTTTACTTTTATTAAAAATATTATAATGTTTAGCTAATTCTGAAATAACATTAAAAACTATTCAAATTTCAAAAAATTAGAAGGATTTTTTTTTAATGATTGTAAAACATTTTTATCGTCATTATTTATTGTTTTTTCAGATGTAGGGTGTATTGGACTTCCTTTTTTTGCAAAGATTGTTCCACCAGATTTTTTTGCTCCTAAATATTTTCCTGCATTTCCATCTATAATTACTATCCCATTTTTCATTTCAACAGCTGAAAAATCATCACAATCTCCGTTAATTATTATAGTGCCTCCATTTAAAAGTGCAGCTGTATTGTTTCCAGCATTTCCATTTACTCTGACAATTCCTTTTTTCATTAAAATCCCAGTTGATAAATCTACATCACTATTAACGATTATTTCACTGTCATTATCTAATCTTGCACCTATAGTATCTCTAATTATTCCATCATTAATTTCTAATGTTTTTCCACTTAGATTTGAGCCAATCAATTTAACTTTTGATGGATTGTCCATTAATATTTCTGTGATAGATTTAAACTTTTTGTATCCTTTAATATCAGATTTTATCTCAATTAAATTACCAATAGGGTCTGTAACTTTGCCTTTTACATATATATTTCCACGTCTCATACTTATTCCCATTCGACTAGCTACATCTCCATTTACAAAAACATCTCCAACATCACAGGCTTTACCACTACCACCAAAATATTTTAAATCAACACCCATACTTGAACATAGTCTGTGACCTACATTTCCATTTATTTTAATAGACCCTTTATTTTTCAGATGTTCAACAATATTTTCAAAGCTATAGCTATTGCCAGGAATTTTATCAGCTAAATCAAGTTTTTCACCATTATGGTTCCAATAAAAATTATATGTAAAATCACAGAGACAATCAACAGGATTATCAATATCAAGTTCAATTAGATTTTCAGTTGGTATTTCTTTCTTTTTAAATCTTTCAAACATGTTGAAACTCCTAATAGCTATTAATTTTATCTAAATTTTGATATTTCTTAATATTTAAGCTATAGTATAATATATTGTATTTATTAATATAAAAAATAATTATTATAAGTGAGTGTAAAAAACTTACCAGATAGAAATTTGTATTTCATTCATCCATTTCATTCTTTAATATCACAACAAGCTTCTGTTCCTTATTTAATTTTACTTTATCGCTTAATATAATTAGGATATGTCTTATAAATATAGTTTTCAAAGATTATTGGTTTTTTCCACATTATTGTCTCAAAAATAAGGTAAAAGTCTTGAAACATGAATAATTAACTCAGATAACATGATTTAAGAGCAGAAGGAAATTTCCTTCTTATATCTGAAAAAATAAGTGTTTTATACTTTTAAAAATAAGTTTTCTAGTTAACACTACCACAATTAGGACACATAGGAAAAACAGATTCAATATGCAAATAACCATCACATATATAAACTTTTTAGTTATTTACACTCTTTTCATCCAAATAATTTTTCCATAAAACTATCTCAATAATTTAAGAAATTATCTAAAAATAGCCTAATTCATCTGATTTTTATTTAAATTTGAATCTTAAACATGATTTAGCTACTATTTAATTTAATCCATAATTACTTTTATGCTTTTGTGTTAAACTATAAAACAACATCGTTGTATTATTATTTTTTTATTTGCATAGTTAATCCCTAAATAATATTTTATGCAATATATTTCTCAATTATAATATATATTTCTTGTATAAGTTTTTCTGCAAATAGTTATAATAGCTACAATTTTACATATTATTACAATCAAAGTATAAGTGGAGGAAGAAAATGAAATTTGGTATTGTAGGGACAAATTTTATATCTGAACTATTCATGGAAGCTGCAAATGAACTGGGTGAAATTGAAGTTGTATCAGTATGTAGTAAAAAAGTAGAAAATGCAAATGACTTTGCTCGGAAATTTGAAATAGCTAATGTATATGAAACTTATCAAGAAATGTGTAAATCAAATACAATTCAGGCAGTTTACTTAGCTGTGCCTAATTCACTTCATTATGAATTAAGTATCTATTTTTTAAAGCATAAAATCCCTGTCTTGTGTGAAAAACCATTAGCTTCTAATGATAGAGAAGTTAAAAAGATGGTTGAGTGTGCAAGAAAAAACAATAGCTATTTACAAGATGGAATCATGCCTTTATATACAGAAAACTTTAAAAAAACTAAAAAAGCATTAGCTAAGCTTGGGAAATTACGACGTGGAGTAATAGTTTATGGAAAATATTCCAGTCGCTACAAAGATTATTTAGATGGAATGAATCCAACAACCTTTAGACGTGAATTGTCCACTGGTTCTATTATGGATTTAGGAGTATATGCAATTAGCATAGCTATTGGATTGTTTGGTAAGCCAAAAAGTATTCATGCTTCAGGAATCTTGTTGGAAAGCGGAGTTGATGGATTAGGTACTATAATCTTTAGCTATGATAGTTTTGAACTTGTAATTTTACACTCTAAAGTAACGGATACTCTTATTAAAACAGAAATTCAAGGAGAAAATGGGAATATTTACATTGATCCATTGAATCATTTCAATGATGTATATTTTATCAATTGTGAAACTAAGAAAAAAGAACAAATTTCAGAAGAAGCTATGGGTGGTATGATATGGGAACTAAAAGAATTCTTACATTGTGTAAAAGCAGGTAAAATTCAATCAGATAAAGTACCACATCAATTATCTATAGATATTCATGAAATCTTAACTGAATGTCGTAAGCAAATAGGTGTTGTTTTTCCATCAGATAATTTTTAACAAATATAAATCATGGAAATTAAGAAATAAATAATTGTTATTATATTTAACAAAACTAAATCAAATAAATTAAGAAAAAATTAATTGTTTTAATATTAAACAAAACTAAATCAAATAAATTAAGATATAAGTATTTATTTTTATTATAGAAAAATAATTTATAGCTAATTAATTAATTGAATTGTTTTGCTTCAATTATTAATAGTTATAAATTATTTCAAGTGTTGTAAATATGTTTATAAGTTGTATACTTCTTCCGTAGGAACAACTTTAATATTGTTTTCTTCTAAAGTAATTATTAAGCTATCTAAATCATCTGCTTGAAGTAATAGAATAGCTTTTTCACTTTTTTCATGAGTAAAAGCATAAAGATATTCTAAATTAATTTTATTATCATTTAAAACTTTTAAAACAGATGCAAGTCCTCCAGGAGTGTCAGATAATTCAACTCCGATTACATTTTTAATTTTTACAACAAAATCATTATCTTCTAATATTTTTTTAGCTTTTTCAGGATCTTGAACAATAAGTCTTAAAATTCCAAATTCAGATGTATCAGCTAGTGATAAAGCCCTTATATTAATATCTTCCTTAGCTAATAAATCTAACGTATGCCATAGTCTCCCTTCTTTATTTTCTAAAAATATTGATAATTGTTTGATTTTCATTTTAATCCCTAAACATTTTTAAGATTTTATTCTTTAATTTTAATTTTTTAAAATAGATTAAAGAGTTTTAAATTTTATTATTATTCTATAATTTAAATTTATAAATAGATTAAAGAGTATTAAATAATTATTCTATAATTTTAATCTTTTAAAATTTATTAAAGAGTATTAAATTACATTATTATTCTATAAATAAATTTTGAAAATAGATTAAAAAATATTAAATTAAATTATTATACTATAATTTTAATCCTTTTAAATTAATTAAAGAGTATTAAATTATATTATTATTCTATAATTAAATTTTTAAAATAGATTAAAGAATACTAAATTAAATTATTATTCTATAAT
>Ga0099364_10004957_pt1 | contig 19942 bp, 21 predicted proteins | sample TergutTh196P3_FD_73070 | JGI IMG/M metagenome (GOLD analysis project Ga0099364, IMG submission 73070) | Microcerotermes parvus P3 segment gut microbial communities from Pointe-Noire, Republic of the Congo - Th196 P3 | ecosystem: Host-associated > Arthropoda: Insects > Digestive system > Gut ... | reverse complement strand
TGTCCCGTATTTCCATAATAGGGGTATTGTAGCAATTTTTAGCGGCCGCCGCAATCGCAATGAGTACCATAGTCCTTGAAAAATTTTTAGCAAAGAAGTACAATGACGCATAAACGACGAAGACTGTGAAAAAGCAAGCCCAAGATACTGAAACAACCGTTTTCGACATCGCGAAACCGAATAAGGCTAAACCAAACAGGCAGCGTCCGCAAACGCAAAATCAGCACTCTCCCCGCAATGCCAGCTGTAAATGTGCCAGCGGTAAAAGCGGTAAAAATGTCGGCAGCGAACCTGCCGCAAAGGAACCGCTGGGGTTGCGCATCATCGGCGGAAAATTTCGCGGGAGCAAGTTGCAATACTCCGGCGATAACCGCGTCCGGCCAATGAAAGACCGAGTCCGCGAAGCCGTATTCAATCTCATCGGCCCCGCCATCAAAGGAATGCACGCTGTTGACCTCTTCGGCGGAACAGGCGCAATGGCAATCGAGGCCATCAGCCGAGGCACTACGTCGGCGACGATTATCGAACTTCATCTGCCGACAGCATCGCTGCTAAAAAAAAATCTTGAATCTTTGGATTTGTTGCCTATTTGTAATTTGTGCAAAACGGACGCTTTTTTTTGGGTAAAAAACGAGACTGAGCATCCTGCGAAAACGTCGCCTTGGATAATTTTTTGCTCGCCGCCTTATGAGTTTTATATTTCCCGACAGGCAGAGATGTCGGCCATGTTGCACCGGCTTTTTGAAATTGCCCCAGCCGGGTCCCTTTTCGTTATTGAGGCGGATGAACGCTTTGATTTAACATTATTACCCCGCGTTCCCGATGCGAAACGGATTCGTTTCTACCCGCCGGCTGTTATTGCGATTTTCAGTCGGGAATCCGTTGAGCCGTCTTCTCCGCCGCAATGAAACCCGTCTGAATACAACTCGGAATGCCGACTCCCAAAAACGCATTCCCTGCCAATGCCAGCGATGATTCCTGCGAAACCAGCGACTCGATTTCCTGCATTCGTTCCCGATGCCCGACATTATACTGCGGCATCGTGTTCGGCCAATGCGCGACTGCCCTAAAAATCGGTTCTCCATCAATTTTGATGACTTTTCGCAATTCCTGTAACAACAGCGGAGCAAGTTGTTCGGCCGGCATTTCGGCCAATTCCGGCCGCCGTGCTCCGCCCGCAAATACCCGAATCAAAAACTTGCCTGCCGGAGCCCGGTGCTCGTATTTTATGCTGCTAAAACTGCCCGCCAAAATCGGACTCTGCTCAATCTTCGGCACGACGAAACCCATCCCTCGAAATTCCTGCTGAATTTGAGCGGAATCGAATGCAAATGTTGCGATTGCCGTACCTTCGTGTTCGATAGCACCCAACTTTTCGGCCAAGGCCGGCAACGCACTGCGTAAAAGTTTTGCCGCATCAGCCGTTGACGTCGCAATGATTACGGCATCGAACGTTTGGTTCGCCGTGCCGTTCTGCGAAACGCAAGTCAACTGCCAAGCCGCGTCGCCCGCGACACGGCTAACATTTGTAACTTCCGTATTAAGTTGCAACGAACCTGACGGCAACTTTTGGACAATGGTTTCGCCGATTACGGCAAGTCCCTTTTTCAGCGTAACAAACATGCTGTATCTTGCTCCGCTTTGTTCGGCAAGATGTGCGGCTTTGTTTGCCCGTAATTGCCGTTGCATCGCCCAGATGAGCGAGCCGTATTGCCGTTCCATTTCGCGAAATCGCGGGAGCGTTGCCAGCACGCTCAATTTTTCCATATCGGCCGCATACACTCCACTGACGAGCGGTTCGACGAGCCGTTCAAAAACCTCTCGGCCAAGCCGGCGGCGGACGAAGTGGGCCATACTTTCATCCCTGTCATCTTTGCGCGAAGGGATGAGCAGTTCGAGTCCGGCACGCAGTTTGCCGAGCGGCGACAGGAGCGGCGTTGCCGCCATCGGCAATAATTTGGTCGGTGCCAGCATCAAAAAGCCGTCGGGCAGGAGATGCAATTTTCCTTTTCGGACGACGTAAGTCCGCCGGGTATTCGGATTAGTTTGGATAAGTTCATTGCCAAGCCCAAGTTCCTTGCAGAGTTGCAATCCCCAGGGAACGGTCGTGATGAAATTGTCTGCGCTTTGTTCGATTTGAAAGCCGTCGTTATCTATTGTTTCCAACACGCCGCCGGTTCGATTCCGGCGGTCAAAGATTCGCAGGGTTGCATTCGGCAGGCGTTGGTGCAGTCGATAGGCCGCCGCGAGTCCGCTGATTCCGGCTCCGAGTATTGCGATGTTCATTGGCAGGGATTATACCATAATGGATTTGTTCGGAAATGTCATCCCGGCGGATGCGAGTTGCCGGTTGATTGCAATTGGTAAAAAAACTGTTATCATGGTTCCCGTCGGCCAAAAATTATTGCCCCCTACCCGGCTATGCCCCCATTTTTACTTTTCGCCCTGCTCATCGGTGGAGGTCTAATCCTGTTAGTCCTCTGTATGCTGTTCTTTTTCTACGGACAACTCTGGTTCCAAGCCTATATGTCTGGTGCCAGAATCCGTATGCTGCACCTCGTCAGTATGAGCCTGCTTAAAATCCGTTCCCGAGTCGTCGTACAAGCCCTGATTATGGCAAAACAAGCAGGTCTGCCCGTCAGCGGAGCGATGGGAATTACGACCCGTCGACTCGTTGCACACTATCTTGCCGGCGGAAATGTGCCTAATGTCATCCGGGCACTGATTGCCGCCCATCGGGCATCGCTCGAACTCAATTTTGACCAGGCTGCTGCAATTGACCTTGCCGGCCGCGATGTGCTCGATGCCGTCAGGACGTGTGTTTATCCCAAAGTTATCGTCTGTCCCGACCCTAAAAAATCCGGCGAAACGATGCTCAGTGCGATTGCCAAAAACGGCGTCGAATTGAATGTCCGTGCCCAGGTTACCGTACGGACAAACTTGGAGCGACTCATCGGCGGAGCGACCGAAGAGACCATTATTGCCCGCGTCGGCGAAGGAATCATTACGGCAATCGGCTCGGCCGCGACGCATTTTGAAGTGATGGAAAATCCCGACAATATCTCCAAGGCCGTCGTTGCCAGGGGATTAGACTCGCAGACGGCATTCCGTATCGTGTCGATTGACATCGCGGACATCGACGTGGGACAAAATGTTGGTGCGCGTCTCCAAGCGGACCAGGCCGAGGCGGATACGCGGGTTGCCCGTGCACGAGCGGAAGAACGCCGGGCACAGGCTCTCGCTCAGGAACAGGAAATGAAGGCACGAGTCGCGGAAAACAGGGCACAGGTCATCGCGGCGGAGGCGGCGGTTCCATTGTCCTTGGCCGAGGCATTCCGACGCGGGATGAGCACATAATGGAAAATTTGGCAAAAATTCCTTGTACAATCCCGTCGCTCAATCGTCTATGATATAACCACAGTTAACGGAATCCCTGACGTCAGTTAGGGTTCACAGAGCCGGTGTACAATGGACATCCAAAGCCTTTGGAACACGCACGTCCGGGGATTGATCCTATACGCTCGGCAATGGGCAGACCGGGAAGCGGAAGATGTTGTACAAGATGCATTCCTGAAATTGCTGGCGGCGGATCCGCCGCCCTACGAGCCTAAAGCCTGGCTCTATCGTGTGGTACGAAATGCGGCTATTGACCGGCAACGGAGGAACCGATGGTTCCGGCCGCCGCCGCTCGACAACTGGTTTGAAAATCTGCCCGATAAAACGCAACCGTTTGATGGGGTAGAATTGACGGGACTCCTCGAAACATTGCCTGAGCACATTCGGGAAATCGTTATCGCCAAGATTTGGGGCAACCTGACCTTTCGAGAAATCGCGGAATTAGCCCAACGGCCGATAAGTTCTGTACATCGTGATTATCAGAACGGCATTGAACAGTTGCGCAAGGCGGTAAAATAGGTTTCCGACCACCGAACGGCACTCTACCTAATAGATAACCCTAACATGAACGACTTTGAACACCAACTCGCCCAAATGATTCCCGTAATTCGGGAGAAAGAAGCGGAGAAGGAAACGGGAATGGCCGTCCGCATACATTCCATCGCGAAAATTGCCCTCGGCTTCGTCCTCGGTGCGTTTGCGACATACTATTTTATGTTGCCGGGCGATGCGGAGCAAAAACCGCAGCAACAGGCAACCTATAAACTGGTGCTGGATGAAGCCAACTTAGAGCAACTTCGCCGCCCGGCGGATGTGCGTCATCTTATTGTCCGCGTGCCGGTGCCGCCGCCACCGCGAGAGGACACGATGCAATGGCGGTATGGAACGTTGCGGAGTGGTTTGACGCAATTTTGAGGCAACCATTTTATAAGGGCGGCGATTTTTCTTCAATTTTATCTTCGCCCCAAGTCTGTGGCATTGATGGACTCCCAAAACGGTTTGTTTATGATAAAATACCGAAAATTATTGAACTCCGACACTCAACACTCCACGCATAACATGACAGAAAAAAAAACATTTCTACTCGCTGCTGTACTTGGCTTATCCTTTTCAATTGCCTGTTCTCTTCTTGCGGACGAACTTGATGCCGTCCAGGAGGCTGATCTGCAAAATCCTCTTATGCGGTCTGCGCTGGCATTTCTCGAAAATCCCGCTCCGCTGGCTGATTCTGTTGCAGCGACCGAAGCGGAAATGAAAACCTATACCGAGATGATTCCCGGCACGAATCTTACATTTACAATGGTTCCCATTAAGGGCGGGAAGTTCACGATGGGCAGTCCCGATGGCGAAGAAGGGCGAAATGATGATGAAGGGCCGCAAATTGAAATCGAAGTCAAACCCTTTTGGATGGAAGAGCATGAAACAACTTGGCTCGCATTTGAACAATTCGCCCTGAAACATCTCCGTCAAGGCCGCAGGCAGACGGATGTTCTTACGGAGCGTGAACGGCTTGCCGATGCGCTGGCCGCTCCCACGAATCTTTGGGGCATTTCCGATAGCCATGATAACAAGGGAAAAGCAGGTTATCCCGCTGCCGGGATGACAATCTATGCCGCACAGGTCTATTGCAAATGGTTGACGGCAATTACCGGCCGGTATTATCGTCTTCCCACCGAAGCAGAATGGGAATATGCGTGCAGGGCAGGCACCGCCACGCGGTTCTCCTTCGGCGATGATGAAGGCGATATTGATGATTATGCCTGGTGGTTCGATAACACGATGGGCGATGTCCAGCAGGTTAAGCAACTCAAACCGAATCCGTGGGGATTGTATGATATGCACGGCAACGTAGCGGAATGGGTTCTTGAACGATATGCGGCAGATACGTATGCGAATCGCCAGCCGGGAACTTTTGCGACACCGGTCAGGCCGGCACTGTCTCGCGTCGGCGGCCAAGACGGCATCAACGTTGTCCGTGGCGGCAGCGCGGATTCGGATGAACCGGCCGACCTTCGTTCGGCCAGGCGATTGCGATATGATGAACGATGGCGTGCCGACGATCCGCAGTTCCCGAAAAGTATTTGGTGGATAACGAACAATCCGAGTGTTGGTTTCCGTGTCGTGCGTCCGCTGGAACCGCCGAAAACCGAAGAAGAAGCAAAACTATATGAGCCTGATCCGCAAATCTGGTTGGAATACCGAAAAACGAATACACGCGATTAGGGCTAATGATTAGGGGCCGACGGTTTGTATGGCCCGGTTGCCCTTACCGGTTGCCGGCCAGCCGTTTTCTGCACTGTTCCCAGTATTCCGGCGATATCTCAAAACCTAGATATTGCCGGTTGAGCCGTTTTGCAACCGCAACCGTCGTTCCGCTGCCGAGAAAAGGGTCCAGCACTTTTTCGCCTTCGTTCGATGAAACCCGGATGATGCGTTCAAGAATCGCTTCCGGCATTTGGCAACCATGCCAGCCTTGCCGTTCTTTGTAGGTTCCGCAAACCCTGGAAACATGCCAGGTATCCTTGTCAAATCCGAATTCCTCTTTGAGTTCCTGCGGCCGCAAAATCCAGGTATCATCGGGCAATCGGCCCTTCGGATTGGCCCGTTTGTCATGGTAAATCAATTGCCGAGCGCTCGGTATCCGAATAGATTCATCGTTGAACGTGAATTTTTTCGGGTTTTTCACAAAGTGAAAGAGATGTACATGGGAACGGGTAAATTTTTTTGTACAATTCACGCCGAAGGTATAATACCACACGATCCAACTTCGGCAGGTCAATCCGAGTTCCCGTGTCGCACAGACTTTGAGTTCGGCAGCGAATTCATCGCCGATTGCAAGCCAAAAAGTCCCGGCCGGTTTTAAGATACGGCACACTTCGCTCATCCAGGTTTTCGACCATTGGAGGTATTCATTGTCTTCGAGTTTGTCGTGATAAACGTCGTAGGAGTATCCGATGTTAAACGGCGGGCCCGTAAAAACGAGGTCAACCGAGCCGGTTTCGAGTTTTTGCATCCCGGCCAGGCAGTCTTGATTGTATATGCTGTCCCAGTTCATAGAGTTTTTGTTATACCATGAACCTCCTGGAATTGACAACGGCATACCATTTTTATAAAATGCTCCTATGCAACGCATAATGCTCAAATCGAAGATTCACCGTGCTGTCCTAACCGGCACCGACCTGAACTACGAAGGAAGTATTGCCATCGATTCGGCATTGCTCGAAGCGGCCGACATTTTGCCAGATGAACAAGTCCAGGTCCTGAATGTTAATACCGGAACCCGCATTACAACGTACGCAATCGCTGCCGAACGGAATTCCGGCATCGTCATGCTCAACGGCCCGGCCGCACGGTCAGGCATTGCCGGCGATATTTTGGTCATTCTGACATTCGTCAACCTTGATGCCGATGAACTGGCCGGGTACATCTCAAAAATCGTTAATGTCGATGAAAACAATAGGTTGCGTTAAATGATGCTGCCCCCTTCAAAAATTACGAATCTAGGGTACAATTCGCCTAAAATAAACTCGATTTCAATCGAACCAAAGCCCATCCATTATGGCAATGAACGTTTACGAAGGGTTGTTTATATTTGATTCCGATCTCTATGCCAGAGGGGCGGACGAAGTTTCAAGTCAGGTCGCGAACATCGTCGAACAACTCGGTGGAGAAATCCTTCTGAGCCGGCTCTGGGATGAACGCAAATTGGCCTATCCAATTAAGGGGCATACCCGAGGGACATACTGGCTTGCTTATTTCAAGACGGATCCGGCAACTCTTAAAGACCTCACCAGGCAATTTCAGTTGAGTGGAAGCATTCTGCGGTTTTTGGTGCTGCTCGTCGATCCCCGGCTCGTCGATACCCTTGTCGAACACGCCAGAGCAGGAAAATTGCATGCCGGCCAGTCCGAAATGATCGAGGAACTCTCGCAAATCGAAGTACCTGATATTGAGGACATTAACGGCGTGGATGAACCTGTCTGATGGCCGGAAAAAATAATTTGGCAAGAATTTTGGGGAGGTAAAATATGGCATCTTTCAATTCGCACAATAGAGTGATTTTGGTTGGCAATCTGACACGCGATCCCGAATTACGGCATATCCCGTCAGGGCTTGCCGTAACGGAGGTCAGTTTGGCGGTTAATGACCGGAGAAAAACACATGCCGGCGAATGGGTTGACGAAGTTTCCTACATTGATGTAACCCTTTGGGGGCGGCAGGCGGAGATAGTTTGCGAATATAAAACCAAAGGGTCTCCCCTGATGGTTGAAGGACGCCTCAAACAAGACACCTGGGAGCAGGATGGACAGAAACGCTCTAAATTGAAGGTGATTTGCGAAAAAATGATATTGATGTCTTCTGGCCAGGGAAAAGGCGGAAATCGAGGCGGAGGATACGACGATGGCAGCGATTATTCCCGGCCGAACAGGGGATACGCTTCTGCGGGACAGTCTGCCCCGCAGTCGCAGCATGATTTTTACGACGCCCCATCCGACGGCGGCGACGATGTTCCATTTTAGAACGGCATAACAACACATTGACATATCACTCAAATACCATGACAACACTAATCCGAAAAAGAAAAATCGCCCAGGCTCAGCGTCGTAGCGGCCGCCGGCTCCCACAGGGACAATCCGGCGGTGTGGAACTCCTTCTGATACAAACGATTGACAACCTCGGCAAACAGGGCGACATCGTTGAGGTCAAGTTGGGCTATGCCAATAATTACCTCATTCCGCAGGGACTTGCGACGATTGCGACGGAACACCATAAACGAATGGTGGAAAAACACCGGGCGAAACTTGCCGAAATCCATAAAAAACGTCTGGTCGGTCTTCAATCACTTGCTGACGAAATCCGCACCAAGCGTGTCTCGATTGAAGCGAATGCCAATGAAGAGGGACATCTCTATGGTTCAGTGGGACCGGAAGAAATCGTCAAAGCACTGCGCAATGAAGGAATCGTACTGACGGCTGATCAGGTTCGATTGTCAGGACCGATCAAGGAATTGGCTCTTTACACGGTGCGGATTTACCTTGGACAAGGTATTGAAAGCGAACTAAAGGTCTGGGTCGTGCCCATGACAAGCGGGTAGAATAGGAGTCAGGAGCAGAAGGATAGAAGGATAGGCGGCTGGTGCCGCCAGTTAACTTTTTCGTCAGCGATAGGCGTTGCGAGATGGGGGGTGTTGCGTCGCGTCTTGAATGTCGTCTATTGAACCGCCTGTAAAGGTAAAAGTGGCGGAAATACTATTTTTAGTGGTACCTCTAATAACCGCATTCTATCCGATTGATTTGTCGTGTCGAGTGACATGCCCCAGTCCCAACGGACAGTAAAATTGTCAGTTGCACGGCGTTCCTGACTCTCAAGGGCACCTCTAATAATCGCATTCTATCCTATCCGATTCTTCGTGTCAAGCATCCGTACGCAAATTTTTGCAAAAATCGGTACCTTTTCCCCAAAAACCAGCACTTTTCATCACGCCAACGCCCAAAATGGCAACATCAGCGCGCACCCTCCCCTCATTTCGCCACTTTCGGACACTTCAAACTCACAAAGCGACACATATTATAGACCAAATTCCGCACGCCTATCCAAAATCGCGCACGACCAAAACCTATACTACGCAACGTCTCGTCCCCCATTCGCATCTTCATCGCTCCAAAAACATGCTCCACTCGACAACGAACACTCGATTTCACCCGATTAAATAACTTCTGCTCCTCCGTCAAAGGATGATTCCGATAACCCTTCTCGCAGATCAGCGGCAAGAAACCACGCTCCTTTAACTTCGCCTCAATCTCCTTGCCCGAATATGCCGAGTCCGCAAACACCTCCTGATCCGCATACGCCGACTTCGCAGGCAAAACATCCATGTAAGGCTCGCTATCATGCGCTGCCGCGCCCGTAACGCCATAACCACGAATCAACTTGTACTCCTCATCAATCGTGACGTGATTCTTGTAGCCATAATGAACTTCGTCCCCCTTCTTTGCCCACTCGGCATCGAGATCCTTCTGTGCAAGAACATGAGGATTCGCCGCAATGCGCTCCGGCACTTCGCACGACTTGATCTGTTTGTTTTCTTCTCTCGTATTGCGTTGTTTCGGCACTTCGACGAACGAACCATCGGTGATCGAACCACTCTTCGCTTGAAAACCTTGTCGTTCAAGTTCTTCTTCGAAGCGGTCGAATAACTCTTGTTCCAGTCCGAGTTGCTTGAGTTGTTCGGCGAAGAGCCAAATGGTTTTGGCATCGGGAACGTTGGCGGAGAATCGTAATCCGAGAAAGGCGCGAAAGGAGAGTCGGTCGAGGATTTGTTCTTCGATTTTTTCGTCGGCAAGGTTGTAAAGTTTTTTCAGGATAAGGATTTTGAACATCAGGACGACATCGTAGGGTTTGCGTCCGGCGTGGGAGAGTCGTTCTTTCTCTCGGACTTTTTCTAGGGTGGAGCGAAAGATTTCCCAGTTGATGAGTGCGTTGAGTTTGGGAAGGAAGTTGTTGAGTTGTTGAATTTTTCCGAGTATGCGTTCGGTGTCGAAAAAAGAAGGAGGACGGTGCAGCATGGGTTTGGAAATGAAAAAAGGAGTATCCGAAAAGGATACTCCATTTACAAATCTTGTCGAGGGAAGGCTATTTTTAGAGGTGCCCTCTAGTTCGTCGAGTTCGAGTTATTCGTCCTCCAACTATCCATCCAGTTCCAGTTATTTTTACAGTTCCGGCAGTTCGTCGAGCAGTTACTATTCGTCCAGTAGCTCCAGTTCCTCGTCTTCCGTCAGTTCGTCGAGTTCCAATTCGTATGTCAACCCATCGTCTTCCTCCGCGAGCGGCAGTGTTGAAATTGTGGTCATAGAACACAATCCCTATCTCACCTACCGCAACACTTTGATTCCTTGTCCAGATTGCACACCGTATCCCGGTTATGATGCCACGTCGTGTAGTGATTCAACACACACCAAAGGTATCATTGCTGTTCTCGTCAACTACGGCGATGATAACTATACCGGGCAGGAAGATTATTATGAAACTATAGGAGCCACTCACAAACTCACAGAAGTTACTTTATCGTGGAGCGGGGGCAACGCTTGTATCCCAACACTTACTGTCACGCAAGATGGCGGAAAAGAGGGTATTAGGGTTTGGGAAACCCCTGACAAAGTACAGAGACTATTTGATGGTATCAATGGAACCTATACATTTCCGCAGCCATCGAATGGGCAGGCAAAAATTTATATCGAGGGAATGGAACCCGATGGAACGGGGACATTGGAATTGAAACTCCAAATCCCCGGAGCCCCTGATATAACAGATACGCGTCATTTTTGGGTCGTAAAACCCTATTGGAGGGGATTTGAGGTCAAAGAAAAATGGCAAACTGACAGAATGGAAGATGTCATAAAAGTCGATAACACATACTACGCTAATGTCAGCGGGAGTGCGATCAGGACACAACATCCTGATATTTATATCCCTGCTACTTACACACACACGGTGCCAAACAAAACTCCTCCCCCCGATGAAATTCAGACTCCCTTGACTGCTCCACCCAAAATTAGTGGTGCACGAGGCGGCGGAGACAGCGGCGCAGACAACAATGCGGAATCGGTATTGTCCTATGCCAATGGATTTACGCTTGCGTTGGAATACGATTATGATCGTACTGTCAGACTGCCTGTTGATCCTAAAACACGAGCACCTGCCGGGTATGTTCCGATTTTTAATCCGGGTCATTCTAATTTTGAGCAAGTGTACGCTCACAAACTCAGTTTTGTTGCAAACAGCGGAGTTAAATTTGGTTCTGGTGCCGGTGCCAACGTAAAGGAAGCCGCCATTTTGGATGTCCCAAGTATGGTCGAAATGGCAGGAGGGATTAACGAATTCCGATGGAACGGTACGAGAGGAATCGACAAAGATGGAATAGTCGGGAAAATGACTAACCCTAACATCACACTGGCAGGTAGCCCTAAAGTTCCAGGCAATGATAGAGCATCTTTTGAAGCAGAACATGTCACAACGCTCATGAGTCATGTGATCTATGGCGGAAAACCTGCTGACATGTACATAAAAGACTATGAGGATGCAGTGGCAGAGGTTAAAAGGCTAAACAACGGTAACGTCCCGGTTGGTAAGGAATGGGAAGTATGGTGGTACACGTTAAAATACAATCATGATCGCCACAGCAAGAAGATGAGAGTGGACGTTGATCTAGTCAGTCCCAATGGAGACGGCGGGTTGTACAACGTGACAATTGAAAGATGGAACAGTGAAGAAAACGACTACGAAATATCATGCCAGGCATTTAATCTGTCTTTCGGTGCGATTTCAAAAGTGTTCCTTCAAACCCACTGGCACAGCGGCGTATGGTTTACGTATGCTGACCTCCAACCTAAATAGGTATTTGGTTGCAAAGTGAACAGTGAAGTTTTACGGCATCTCCCGCCCCTTCGCAAAGGGGGCGGGAGGATGTCCAAACTTTTATCTTCGCCAACCACTCTCCTATTCCTTCGGCAACATGTGTAACCATTTTTCTTCAAAGCCCCACAGAGAGCGGACTTGCTCTTCTGTTATCCCTGTACAGTTGATCAGGCGGCCGTACTGTATGCTTATGATTGCGTCTGAAACATTCGCATTTTCGAATGAACAATCAATGAATGTTGTCCCGCCAAAATTGACCCCAGATAGATCACAGTTGTCAAAATTTACGCCCTGAAAAGTGCATCCGAGTATTCTTCTCTCTTTCCATGAGCGTGTTTGCTTGAGTTGTTCAATAGTGAACTTGAACTTCGTATCTGGTTGTGTATAATCGCGAAACTTTATCCGACCGTAAATAAGAGGAAAACTAATATCTGTATTGGAGAGAAGAGCATTTTCGAAATTGGCATCTTTGACAAAAGATTGTTTCAACGAAGCGTTTCTTAAGTCTTTGTTGGAAAAATCCCAACCGCTCAAGTCCATACGTTCGAGCACGATGTGACGGATATTGTTTTCCTTCCAAAAACGTGTTTGCTCAATCTGCTCTTTGGTAATTCTGCATTCCACAAAGCCGAATTTCATAAATGTATCGGCATTAACCACGGGAATATTGAGTCTCATTGCATCCTTAAAATTAGCATCTTGGAAATCGCATCGTTCAAAGAGTCCCAGTGTAAAGCCGGAGAAATCACGGTTGCTAAAGTCTATGCCGCGCACAGTTAGCCCATGAAGCGACTTTTGTCTGAAATCATGGATACGAAAAGCATGATGTGCTTGCAAACTGCTTTCACCGAAAATCGGGAGTTGGTTCCATCTAAAATCTTCCAACTTCAGTTGATCGGGGGTGAGACCAATATTCAGTGCGTTTGTGAAATTGAAACTTGAGTCATATTCAATGTCAGGAAAGCCACAACCGAGCCAAAAGGTGTTTGAAAAGTCTTTGTTTTTGAAATTCCAAGTGGACTGCATTTGTTCTGCGGTGAGATGTTCCATTTGTCCGCCGAGGATTGCATCGGTCAAGTCGCATGTATTATTGAACTGTATCGTTGCATGCCTCATATTCGCTCCCCGAAAGGAGCAGTTTATCAACATGGTGTCGGTGAAGTCTGCCCCTTCAAGGTTGGCATTGTCAAACTTGACATTACGAAACATCCCCCCCAACACGTTGCTCCGAACGTTACGGAGGTCGCGTCCAGAGAGGTCGAGACCGTCCAGAATAACGACTCCTGCCATGTCACCTGCCATGTCACCTTCATTTTCACCTGAACTCCGTAGCGGTGAAAAATCGGGTTCGGGAATATCGTCATTGGCGGGTCCCCAATTCCACATTGGTTCAGAATAAGTCCACCAATCGCGTGGATATGATTGTGCGGCTCCAGGCACCGAAAATGAAATGACGAACAAGCAAGTGCAGACGACGGCGATTAAAACGTATTTCGACATGGTATTTCTCCTTTGGAAATGGACATCCCGGAAGTCTAGCCGTTTTTGTCTGCGCTGTCAAGCCCTGCGAGCAAAGACCGACCACGAAGTTAAACCTCTTTTTCGGCGGCGATCAGTTTCCGTTTTGTGCACCTATCACTAAAAGTGCCATCTCCTATTCCGAGGGATACAATAAAGGAGAACTTAAACCTATGGTGATCGAGGCAGTGAAACCCAGTAAAGATTGGGATGACATCGAAATTGTCGTAAGAGGCACTCCCGTTAGTAATCTTCCTGTGCCTATAGGTCACATTCACGAGCCATGTGAAATAGATGAACCGATCATCCTCACCGCCCATCAAATTGAGATCAAGGTCAACGAAAAGCCTTGGGGCGGCGACTGGCGACCGAATGGCGGAGCAGAAGATGCAGGAACGCGAGTCTTCAACGTACAAACCGGCGAAACACGTCAGTGGTATCACCTCTGGGCAGTGAACGAAAATGCTATTCGGGCAACAGTCGAACCGCAGTGTCTGGCAGACGATGTGGTGGACGTTGAATTTCAGTTTCCCGTACAGTCGTACTATGGTATGCTTGCATATAAAGGAAGCGGTTGCTGGTCGTACGCTTTTGTATCCTGAACCCGGCGGTCATTTCGACGGTTTTGAGACAGTGGATGGCAATCTGCAAACACCGGTGCTTACCGTGTGGAGGACGCTGTGGGTGGAGTTGGATTATATGGTCGGTCCTGATCCAAATGCCCCGGAGGAAGGAGCAGCACCTAAGCCGGATATCTCGTTGGCACACGAGGCATTTTTAGCGGCGTGTATTGAAGTGAAAGAGGTGCTGGGTGATTGGAATTCAACGCTGGCTGCGATGTTCGCATCTCCTATTAGCGACACGACGAATCCCAACTATCTTGGTGTCAGTACAAGTTGCCGCAATATCGATCCCGATCAAGTAAAGGAAACGTTTTGGTGCGTGCATGGGATCGGGGCATACAAAAACAGTGATGGTGTAATCTTTGGTGCAGCAACGAAAGATTCAGACGGCGGTTCGTTCTTCGTCTTTCGAGAAGCAATCCACACTGTCATTTTAAACCACGAAACACCAGATGATGAGTTCGACGATGAATTTGATGATGCGGATCTCAGGCAGGTCTTTCCTGGCGAAACTGTGGAAGAACAAATAGAAGAGCAGTGGGCACGAACGACATACCACGAAATCATGCACTATCTGGGCTTTCACGACGTGTATAATTACTTTACCGTACTAATCAACATTGTTCAACAAAAAATTACGGAAGGAAAGGTCGCTGACAATGCAACTGCATTCAAGGAACGCCTAGATGATCTGGAGGGTGAATTCTTCGATTATGTTTATGGCGAGGAATTTCCTGACGAAGATGAACCAAGCTCTTTTTACAGTCCGTTGATTGCCAATTTCGTTATTGAGCAATATCCTGACTATAAGGATTCGTAACGAAATAACCTATCTATTTTTTATTTTTCTAGGTTTTATAGTATAGTTCCATTTTGCGAGTATTTTATTACTAATAATCTTCAACATGTTCATTTGTTCGTCTGATATTTTACGCTTAGTCATATACTTACTATCATCTTTCATTGCATAGACTTTCAGCCCCGTACTACTCGTCGTATTACCTATCAAATTGATAATCACATCCAAACTCGTAAGCGGCTGCCCTTTCCAATTCATCGATATGTGATTAAACAGTCGATGTTCTATCTTGTTCCACTTACTCGTACCAGGAGGAAAATGACTCACATGAATCGTCAAATCCGTCTCATCTGCTAATTCTTGCAAACAGTATTTCCAAAGACGACTACGACTGTTATTACTACCACCACCATCCGCAGTGAGATACAAATCTTTAGTATCAGGATAAAGATCCTGACCAAGATGAAGCCACCAACGACGAAGAGACTCAACCGCAAACTCCGCTGTATCATGATCAATGCCAACATTCACCCAACCTATATTATGACGCAAATCATAAACTCCATAAGGAGTGGCTTTGCCAAGAGATCCGCTAGGAAAGTTATAAACTTGCACTAACGTAGGTTTGCCCTGAGGACACCAAGTCCTGCCGTCCTGCTTGAAATTCCCGATCAATTCCTTCTTTTTCGCATCAATAGAAAGAACAGGACAACCCTTCTTCATAAACTTAGTGGACTGAGCATTAATGAACTCGAACTGTGTATTGCGGTCAGGATCATTGCAAGTGGAGAGTGTCTTTCTATTAGCAGCAAGTTGGTAACCTAATTCTTCTAGCAAGCGATAAACTTGCATGTGTGAGACTTGAAACCCTTGATTGGTTAGTATCTCACTTAATCTTCTAGTGCTTTTAGTCGTCCATCGTAAGGGGGACATCGGATCTCCTTGGGCAGTAGGTTCTACTAAAGCGTCTAGTGATTCTAGCAATTTAGGTTGTAGTGTCGTCGATTTTTTTCGTCCTCCTCCTTCTCGCCGGATACGGTTGGGCGTTAAGGATTCTTTATTGTTAATTTCTTTGATACCTTTTCTGATGGTGGTTCGAGACATACTTGTAGCGCGGGAGACTATTGATATTCCTCCGTGTCCGAGGCTGATGGCTTCGGTGGCAGCCCAAAGGCGACGCTGGCGTTCGTTGAATGCAGACTTCAAAGACAAATATTTGATTCTAATGACATCTTCCATGATTAGGCTTTCACCGGAAAATAATATACCCATAAAACAACACCGCTGTCATTACGCTGCGCTCCATTCCGGCTTTTATCCAACGTTAACAAAAGCCGGAATGAAACGAAGTGTAATGACGAAAACAGGTATAAAACTTTCGGGCGAAAGCCTTATAGTCCCGGCGAGAAAAGGTTCACAGAGCCCGGAGCGGCAGCTCCGGCGTGAGACCGGAAATTCCGTATCTACCGATACGGGCTCTGTTTGTTGAGCGCTAAAATTTTCCTGGCGTTCACGAGTTCGTGTTTAATTTAGGCAATTTGTTAAAAATAATCAAATGCAGGAGGAAAGCCAACCGTCTGGCAACTGTGTGCGCCAAAAAAATTCCTAGCGTTCACGAGTTTGTGTGTATTTTCTGTGCTTGATAGAGAGCCACCGCCAGTACGCCACTCACAGTCCAGCTCGCTCCCCTGTGCTTGCAGCGATCCGACACCGCCGTGTCATTCCATCCCTCCACCCGAGTACTCGCCAACCAATGACCCAACACTCGGCGAGACTCGTAATCCACAATCAAACGCCGCTTGCGAAACAGGTAACCCATCAAATCATCAATCCGCTTCGGCACTCGCGACGTTGAACGCAGCCCCCAAAGAATCCAAACAACCTGTGCCGTTTTGCCCTTCCACAACAATCCAAGAATCTCATGCTCCAATAACGCACGCTGCTCCTTCGCCAAGCCCACGGCACCTAACCCCTCGTAGATCCGCTTTCGCAAATGAAACCAACAAAGAATCTGCACCACCGGAACCTGCGTGACTCCGCTCACCCAGTCACTGATCCAAGTCGCACCATCACTGACAACCTCCAAACGCTTATCAAGGTAACCCAGCATCATCAAGTACGCCATCACGACCATCGTCAACGACTCCACACTTCTGCCCACAAGATAATAACAGACCTTGTCGGCTGTTTCTATCGTTGCCGTATAAGTGAGATTCCACTTTTTATCCTGCTCTTGCGATTTTGTTTTGATTTCGTCCATCTGTATTTGAATCGTGCCCTCTTCAATGCGGCATGTCGAATTCGATGGAACGCCAGTGTGTAGCGTAACCTTTTTCCCAGACGAAACTTGCTGGACAAGGTTATTTTGGTTTTGTTCCAGTTCCCTGCCTTTCTCTTGCTTCTTATTCCAAACGGTCGAAGTCGAAATCAGTTGCTTGGTTCCTGCGTTTTCGGCGAGTTGCTCTGCGGCTTTCCGATAGGAAACTTCTTGCGAGGCATCGCAGGCTCCCTTGCAGGTTGCAGAAGTGATATGATGGTGTTGAGAAGTCTGCCAAAGGAGTGCAGAAGGAGTGAATGATTTTCCTGTTTGCGTGTTGAGGAGTCGTTGGCGTTTGAACTTGACTTTTCCATACTGAGCAACAATGGTGAAGGGAGGCTTTCCATGTTTGATCCAATGGGGCTGGGTTTGTTGAAACAAGTGGCTGCATTGAGCGTCGGCGGCTTCGAGGGCGATGGGAGTGGTTTGTCGTTTGAATTCCTGACCGGCATGTTCGATTTGGGCTTCGAGAGCATCGAGTCCGTTGGCGGTGTTTTCGAAGACCAGTGGAACGGCGAAGGTTCCGACAAGGGTGAGTCCCCCCTTGTCGGTGGGGGTGACTTCACTTTTGAAGACGAGTGCGGTATCTTGATGGGGGGCGGGCATGGGAAACTCCTTAATCTTGTTGAAAAAAATCAAGGAATAGTACCAATTTCGCCCTTTTCACGCTTGACCAATTCGCCCAAATTAAACACGAACTCGTGAACGCTAGTGGTGTTTTTGTTTTGGTATTGCACGAGTTCCATCAAATCGTTATCCTTTTTTCCTGTGATCATTTTTTTAGGAGTTTTATGGCAAGAAAGTCAGTTATCCCGCATTTATCCGATATTCAGCATCAAATTCTCGTTGGCATTGTCCAACGGAGAAAGTCCGCACAACAACTCGTCCGACGAGCGAAAATTGTCTTGCTCGCCGCCAAAGGGCAAAGCAATATCGAAATCGCACAACAAATCTCTTTGTACTTCAATACCGTCCGAACCTGGCGGCTCCGATGGAACTCCCACCAAGAAACTCTCAATACCATCGAAGCCAAAGGAGATCAAAACGCCTTGAAAGATTTTATCATGAATGTCGTCCTCGCCGACGATCCTTACAACGGCAAGCGTGGAAAATACACGCCCGAACAAATCACGCAACTTTATGCTCTCGCCTGTAAAAACCCGCAAGACTTCGGAAGACCCATCTCCCATTGGTCTCTCCGAGAACTCGCCGAAGAGATGGTCAAGCAAGGCATTGTCGAACATATCCCTCCCCGCACCGTGTGGGATTTTTTAAAATACCGCCGACCTGAAGCCGCACAAAGTGGAAGGCTGGATGAATCGAAAAGCCGACGAACCCGAATTCCAAGAGCGCAGTGAAAATGTTTGTCAGACCTATCTGAACGCACCGGCACTTGCCGCCAGTGCCGAGCCGACGCATACGGTCAGCGTCGATGAGAAGACGGGCATTCAAGCATTGGAACGCACCTTCCCGGACTTGCCGATGCGAGAGGGAAGTTGTGCGAAGCAGGAATATGAGTATATTCGTCATGGGACGTTATGTTTGATTGCGGCAATGTGCGTGGTGACGGGCAAGATATTTCCGTGGTTGAATGAAACGCGTACGGAAGAGGACTTTGCGTATTTTGTTTGGTTGTTATTGGCAACGGATTCCACGGCGAAGTGGGTGTTTGTTGTGGACAATCTCAACACGCATTGTAGCGAGTCGTTGGTTCGTTTGGTAGCGGAGTTATGCGGTATTTCAGGCGATTTGGGCGTGAAAGGCAAGCGTGGTATTCTGAAGTCGCAGGCGACTCGTTTGGCATTCTTATCGGATACGAGTCATCGTATTCGTTTTGTTTATACTCCGAAGCATTGTTCGTGGTTGAATCAGATTGAGATATGGTTTGGCATTTTGTGTCGGCGTTTGTTGAATCGGAGTAGTTTTTCTTCGGTGCAGGAAATGCGGCAGAGGATATTATCGTTCGTTCGTTATTTTAACGAAACGCTGGCAAAGCCCTACCGATGGACTTTCACTGGAATACCCCTAAAAGTATAAATGCAATGTCAAACCAAAAATACCACTAGGAAAAATTTACACACCCTTCCACCGCCGAACGCTTTCAATAGAGCACCCGAGTTGCTCGGCGACTCATTGGATCGTGAATCCTCGTTCAGTTACGAGTTTTACGGCTTTCTCTCGAAATTCGGCAGGATACGATTGGATACCTGATGTCTTGGATATAGAAAAATCTCCTTTTTGAAATTATCTGTGGAAATAATTGTCCGCCAAGATTGGGGCAGGTTAAAGGCTTGCCTAAATTACCGCACCCGCTCTAAGCGAAAAGGGCTACCGAGCCGCCGACAATTCGCGAAGCATGTCAATAACCGTTTCGCGAATCACGGCTTCAGCGTCCACTTCGAGGCAACTCGTCTGAGTGCGCCAAGTATTGTATCCACCGAGGCGATGCTGCTCCGCCGGAGGAATATAACCGAAACAAGCATTCGCTAAACTAATGTTAAACGTCGGAATAAACGGACTGCGTGCCTTGATTTCCAAACCGGTAATCCCATAGATTTCACCGGGAAGAGCCGTAATTCCTAGTTCGCCAATCCGAATCGCCTGAATCGGTATGTCCGATGTTTTCTGCCAGTTTTCCATCATGACGGTACTCTGGGCGTACACATCGGGAATTGTTTTGATACCATCGGGCAGTGTTGCCAAGTGTTCTTTTGCGGCGTGAACCTCTGCCGGAGTCGGAACACGATTCTTAACGGTAATCCATTTTTCGGTCATTCGGAGCGGCACCCAGTCGAAGTATTGAATGTTCGACCAAACATCCATTGCGGCTTGCGCCGTTTCCTCCCCGACACTCTTGTAGGCGTATTTCCGTCC
>Ga0099364_10004956_pt1 | contig 19945 bp, 17 predicted proteins | sample TergutTh196P3_FD_73070 | JGI IMG/M metagenome (GOLD analysis project Ga0099364, IMG submission 73070) | Microcerotermes parvus P3 segment gut microbial communities from Pointe-Noire, Republic of the Congo - Th196 P3 | ecosystem: Host-associated > Arthropoda: Insects > Digestive system > Gut ... | reverse complement strand
ATTGAAAGTCATATTTTTGCGTGGGTCGACTTTCAAAATAAAATATTTGAGCGCGCCCAACGCTATTTTTTGCGAAATGCTTTTTACTTCCTCTTCTGTGCAATTGTCTAATTTTCCGAGTTCGAGCGATGTTTCGAGCGAAGTTTGTTCCATTTCGGCAATCAAATCGTCGGCATCGACAACGGTGCCTTCGCGTGATTTCATTTTACCTTCGGGCAATTCTACCATTCCGTAAGAAAAATGCACCAAGTCTTTGCCCCATTCAAAACCAAGTTTCGACAATAAAATAGCCAATACTTGAAAATGGTAATTTTGCTCATTTCCAACTACATAAATCATTTTATTAATAGGAAAATCGTCGTAACGAAGTTTTGCCGTTCCAATGTCTTGTGTCATATAAACAGAAGTTCCGTCGGAGCGCAAAAGCAGTTTTTCGTCAAGTCCATCGGCTGTTAAATCTGCCCACACAGAGCCATCTTCGCGCTTGTAGAAAATACCTTTGGCAAGTCCTTCTTCTACTTTTTCTTTTCCGTCGAGATACGTTTCCGATTCGTAATAAATTTTATCGAAATCAACGCCAAGTTTTTTGTATGTTTTATCAAATCCGGCATAAACCCAGCTGTTCATCATACTCCAAATGGCGCGCACTTCTTCGTCGCCGTTTTCCCATTTTAGAAGCATTTCCTGCGCTTTTTGCATCAGCGGCGCTTTTGCTTTGGCTTCTTCTTCGGTCATTCCGTTTGCCGTAAGTTCTTTGATTTCAGCTTTATACTCTTTGTCGAATGTTACATAATATTTCCCAACCAAATGGTCGCCTTTTATTCCTGAACTTTCGGGAGTTTCGCCGTTGCCCCAAATTTGCCACGCGAGCATCGACTTGCAAATGTGAATTCCGCGGTCGTTTACAATATTTGTTTTCACCACTCGGTTACCGTTTGCCTCCATAATTTTACTGATGCTGTATCCGAGCAAATTATTACGGATATGCCCTAAGTGCAATGGTTTGTTCGTGTTTGGCGAAGAATATTCAATCATCACCAACGGCGATGTTTCTGTCGGAGCGGTCAGTCCGAAAGATTCTGTATGGTTTATATTATTTAATGTATCAATCCAATAAGCGGACGAAACGGTCAAATTCAAAAATCCTTTTATTACATTATAATCGGTTATTTCGTTGAGATTCTGTTTTAAATATTCGCCAATCTCGGCGCCTGTTTGTTCGGGATTTTTTTTCGATGCTTTCAAAAATGGAAAAACCACTACGGTAAAATCACCCGAAAATGTTTTTTTTGTTTTTTGTATTTGAATGTCTTTTTCGTCAATTTCGGCATTATATAAATTTTTCAATGCCGCTTTGACGCTTTCTGTAATATTTTTCTCTATATTATTCATTGGTTTTTTATGAGTAAGTTTTCAAACTGCAAAGATAAGTGAATTTACGGTTCATTTGTAGAAGTTGTAGGTCAAAAGTTTATTTTAACCCTTATTTCTAAAAGCTCCTTTAGTAGCTGGTTCGATTCTAACCATCTCTTCCCTTATTTTCTATACAATGTATGTTGGTAAAACTTTAAAAATTTATCATATTCTTCTGCAAATGTTTGTTTTTTGTGGTGTTCCGGTTGATTTAAAATGTACTTACATATTTTGTCAATATCTTTTTTTGAAACTGAAAATGCAGATTCGCTCATACAGGGTCGCGTGAAACTAAGAAGTGAACATGTTCAGGATTAGCATATATAGCATACATTTTACATTGATGATTATTGACAATACCTGTTATGTATTTTTCTATGCGTTCACGATGTTTTTCAGTGATAGCAGGAAATCTATCTTGCGTTGTAAAAACGAAATGCATGTAAAGGTTATTGTATAGAATTTCCATAATCTAAGTGAATGATAGATATTTGTAAATGTAATAAAAATAAGAGAATAAGGGCAAGGGCGGTGTATTTTCTTTAGCTACTAAAGGAACTTTTGGAAATAAGGGTTTCATATAAATAAAAAAGGAATACCGCTAAGTATTCCTTTTTTATTATTGGTATAGACGTTTTTTATTTTACGCTATCAGATAATTCAGCTCCGGCTTTGAATTTAACCACTTTCTTAGCTGCGATTTTGATTGGTTTTTTAGTAGCAGGGTTGATACCTGTACGTGCGCTTCTCTCAGCAACGCTAAAAGAACCGAATCCAACTAAAGAAATTTTGTCACCTGCTTTAAGAGCGTTAGATACGCTAGCAATAAAAGCATTAAGAGCTTTTGTTGTGTCAACTTTGCTAAGACCTGCTTCCGCAGCCATCGCACTGATTAGTTCCTGTTTGTTCATAGTAGATTAATTGTTATTTATGATTAAACCTAAAAAAGTTTATTATTTGATTAGACAAAAATAAGGCTAATAAATTTGTTTCCAAATATTTTTAAGAAAAAAAAACAAAAAATTTTCATTTTTCATTTAAATTGTGTCGCAAAGCATATTTTTCGCTAATTTTTCGTATTTTTGTGGTAAAATTTTAGGCTATGTACAATAACTATAATTCTTTTTGGAGAAGTATTCCTGTTGTAACTAAGAATCTTATTCTCATAAATGTATTGCTCTTTTTAGCAGACATTGTGCTGAGTAGTGTAATACATTTTGATTTATCAAAAATAATGGGTTTGCACTATATTACGGCAAAAACATTTAATCCCGCCCAGCTTGTAACGTATATGTTTATGCACGGTTCATTTACGCACCTGTTTTTTAACATGTTTGCGCTGTTTATGTTTGGGCGGTTTATGGAGCAAACGTGGGGTTCCAAGCGTTTTTTCATTTATTATATGATAACCGGAATTGGCGCGGGTCTTGTGCAAGAAGCAGTGTGGACAGTTATGTATCGCGATATTATTTTTGGTACTTATGAATATGTTAATATAGGTGCTGTTCAGCCAATTACGGCAGAAGCATTTCTGAATATCATTACCACGATAGGCGCTTCGGGCGCTGTTTTTGGGATTTTGCTTGCTTTTGGCATGACGTATCCCAATATGCCGTTGTATATTATGTTTATTCCGATTCCCGTAAAAGCCAAGTATATTGTTATTGGTTACGGTTTACTTGAATTATACCTCGGTTTTTTCCGTAGTGGAAGTGGTATAGCGCATTTTGCACATTTGGGCGGAATGTTGTTTGGAATAATTTTGATACTTATTTGGCGGAAAAGCGGAAAAATAAACAAATATTAATCGACCTCTCCCTAAATCCCTCTCCATAGGAGAGGGACTTGACAATTGACCGTTAGACAGTTCTCTCTCTTGTTGGAGAGGACGGATGGAGAGGCAGAAATCTAGAATAAAAAATGGGAGTAGCCGACGATATAAAAAGTTCTTTTAAGCGGGGAAGTGTTATCACAAAGCTCATTTATATTAATCTTGGTATATTTGTGGCAGTAAGGCTGTTGGAAGTTGTACTCAAACTGTTTAATATCGAAGGGATTAATTTTCTGTTTTGGTTGGAACTGCCTGCATCAACATCGGTTTTCTTGACTCGTCCTTGGACAGTGCTGACGTATATGTTTTTGCATTACGATTTTTTCCACATCATATTTAATGTGCTTTTTCTGTATTGGTTCGGGCGTTTTTTCTTGATGTATTACAATGAAAAACAGCTTGTTGCTCTATATCTGATTGGCGGAATATTCGGCGGTGCGTTTTTTATGCTTTCGTACAATATTTTTCCTTATTTTGCGGAATTAAAACATACAGCTTGGCTTTTGGGTGCATCGGCATCAATACTCGCAGTCATTGTGGGCATTGCTGTCACGACGCCGAATTTTGAAATTAACCTTGCATTTATCGGCAAAGTAAAACTCAAATATTTGGCGTTAATTGTTATCGCTGTCGATTTATTGAGCGTAACTTCGTTCAATTCAGGCGGTCATATTGCCCATTTGGGTGGCGCTTTTGCAGGCTATTTGTTTGCTGTGTTGATGAAAAATGGAAAAGATTTGACCGCTCCGCTCAATAAAACGATAGATTTTTTCGTTAATATATTCAAAAAGAAACCGCCCAAAATGAAAGTTACGTACAAACAGCGGGGCGCAAATATCGATTACGAATACAACGCAACTAAAAAACAGGAAAGCGAAGTTATAGATGCTATCTTGGACAAAATAAAAAAATCGGGTTACAACAACTTGACCATCGAAGAGAAAAAAAAGCTGTTTGACCAAAGTCAGAAATAAACAAATGCTGAGAAACATCATAAAAATAGGAGCATTTTTATTCAATATCGCTGTAGTGCTGGCGTTATTATTGTCGGCTTCAGCGCAGTTTCTCTCTCCCGAAAATTATCCATTTTCTTCCTATTTGGCGATGGCGTTTCTGCCATTGGTTATTATTAATGTTTTTTTCGTGCTTTTTTGGGCGCTTCGGTTGAAGTGGCATTTTCTGCTATCGTTTTTATGTTTGTTGTTGCTATATAATAATGTAAGAACCTCAGTTTCTATTTCTAAAAACAAAAAAGAGCTTGTTGGTGAAGACGTTAAGATAATGACCTACAACGTAATGCTGTTCGATTATTACAAAAAAGACAGCAAAATACTTAATTACGTTGCCAACTCCGATGCCGACATCATTTGCTTACAGGAAATCGGGTGGCATAAAAACGAAAAAGATTTTTTGTCGAAAGAAAAAATGATGACGGCTCTCAAAAAATACCCTTATTCTCATATCAATATTACGTTAAATAGAAATAAAGTAACGTATGGCATTGCCACTTTTTCCAAATATCCGATTGTAAATAAAGGAATTGTGGAATACGAAAGCAATTTTAATTCGTCGATTTATTCCGACATTAAAATAGGCGATGATACGATTCGTGTGTTCAATAACCACTTGGAATCGAACAGGTTGAGCAAAGAAGACAAAGCGAATCTCACAGAAAAAATGGATTCGGAAATTGTTTCCCAAATGGCAGGAAAATTGGGTATTGCTGCCGCTATCAGAGCAAAGCAGGCAGAAGCAGTGGCAAATAAGATAGCCGAATCGCCCTACAAAGTGCTGGTGTGCGGCGATTTAAACGACGTTCCTGTGTCGTATGTTTACAGAACAATGAGCCGAAATCTCTCTGATACATTTATGGGTAGCGGCGCTGGTTTGGGAATAACATACAGCGATAATTTATACCGCTTCAGAATCGATTATATTTTAGCGGATAAAAATTTACAATATTACGATTATCATATAAATAACGTGAAATATTCAGACCATTATCCGGTTTATTGTACAGTGAAATTATGAATTAATAAATTATATGATTATGAATCCAAAAGTAAGTATTCTTATGGGAAGCACATCAGACCTTCCTGTGATGAAAAAAGCAGCCGAGCTGCTGAATGAGTTTAAAATTCCGTTCGAAATCAATGCGTTGTCTGCACACAGAACACCAGCTGAAGTAGCAGAATTTGTATCGAGCGCGCCTGCAAGAGGCGTAAAAGTGTTTATTGCTGCAGCAGGAATGGCGGCGCATCTTCCGGGCGTAGTTGCTTCGTTGACAACATTGCCTGTAATCGGTGTGCCTATCAACGGCTCGGTTGATGGAATGGACGCTTTGCTGGCTATCGTACAGATGCCTCCGGGAATTCCTGTTGCTACCGTTGCCATCGACGGCGCGATGAACGCGGCGATTTTGGCTGTGCAAATGTTGGCATTGGGCGATGCGGAAATTGCCGCTCAAATGGCAACTTTCAAAATCGACTTGAAAAAGAAAATCGTGCAAGCAAACGAAGAATTGAAAAAAGTTTCGTACGAATACAAAACTAATTAAGAAAACTTGCACACGGAATACACAGATTTAACGGAATATCACTGTGTTATTCCGTTAAATCTGTGTATTCCGTGTGCTATTTTTATATGACAACAGTATATCTCGGCATCGGCAGCAACATCGGCGACAGGAAAGAAAACTTGTGCCAAGCTATATTAATGCTTTCGGCAAAAGTTGGTTCTGTTGTTGCCATATCTTCTTTGTACGAAAGCGAATCTTGGGGATACAATTCGGAACATAAATTTTTGAACGCTGTTGTGGCGATAGAAACCGAACTTTATCCCGAAGAATTGTTGTCTGATATAAAAGAGATAGAAACAGTTCTTGGACGCACACAAAAGCAAATAAATAACTACGAAGACCGCCCGATTGACATCGACATTCTTTTTTACGATTTGTTGGTTTATGAAACTGACAACCTTATTATTCCACATCCGCACATCGAAAAGCGCAAATTTGTGTTAGTTCCAATGGCAGAAATTGCACCTGATTTTATTCACCCAATAATTGGCAAAAAAATAAAAGAGTTGAATCGAATGTGTAAAGATTCAATCCAACTCTTTTTAAAGTAAACAAGTAAACGAGTTTTCTTAATTTGTCTACTTGTTAACTAAAAATAATTATTCTGTTGCCGTAACTCCGCTTAATGCTGCAGATTGTGCAGCTGCTACGCGAGCAATTGGCACACGGAATGGCGAGCAAGAAACGTAGTTCATTATTCCTACTGAGTCGCAGAATTGAACTGATGATGGCTCTCCACCGTGTTCGCCGCAGATGCCAAGTTTGAGGTCTTTTTTTATACCGCGTCCTTTTTCACAAGCCATTTTTATTAATTGGCCTACGCCTTCTTGGTCAAGCACTTCGAATGGGTCGTTTTTCAAAATACCCAATTCTTGGTAAACTTTCATAAACTTGCCGGCATCGTCGCGTGAGTAACCGTAAGTCATCTGCGTTAAGTCGTTAGTACCGAAAGAGAAGAAGTCTGCGATTGGTGCAACTTTGTCGGCAACAAGAGCTGCTCGCGGCACTTCAATCATTGTACCTACTTTATAATCAACCGTTGCGCCTTTTTCTGCAAATACAGCTTTTGCTGTTGCGTGGATAATATCAGTTTGGAATTTCAACTCTTGCGGCGTACCGATAAGCGGAACCATAATTTCAGGGAATACTTTCACGCCTTTTGCTTGTACATTGATTGCTGCTTCGATGATTGCACGAGCTTGCATTTCTGTAATTTCCGGGTAAGTATTTCCTAAACGGCAACCACGGTGTCCAAGCATCGGGTTGAATTCTTCCAAGGCATCGCAAGCCAATTTTACTTCTTCAAGTGTCATTCCCATATCTTCTGCCAACGCACGCTGTGTTTCCAATTGATGTGGAACGAATTCGTGCAAAGGAGGGTCGAGCAAACGAACTGTTACGCCGAATCCGTCCATTGCTGTGAAGATTCCTTCGAAATCACCGCGTTGCATTGGCAATAATTTTTTCAATGCTTCTTTGCGACCTTCGGTATCGTGTGCCAAAATCATTTCACGCATTGCTTTGATTCTGTCTGTTTCAAAGAACATATGTTCTGTGCGGCAAAGACCGATACCTTTAGCACCGAATTTACGTGCAACTTCTGCATCTTTTGGAGAATCGGCATTTGTGCGAACGTCCATACGAGTATATTTTTCGCAGATGTCCATAATAGCACCGAAATCGCCGTCAAGTTCTGCATCTTGCGTAGGCACTTGTCCGTCGTAAACTTCGCCAGTAGAACCGTTGATAGAAATCCAATCGCCTTCTTTATATTGTTTTCCTTTCATTTCGAGTGTGCGCGCTTTGTAATCAACTTTGATTTCGCCTGCACCCGAAACGCAACATTTTCCCATACCGCGAGCCACAACAGCTGCGTGAGAAGTCATACCGCCGCGAGCAGTTAAGATACCTTTTGCAGCATCCATTCCTGCCAAGTCTTCGGGCGATGTTTCGATGCGGACAAGGATTGTGTTTTGGCGTTTTTCTTTTTGAGCAACGGCATCGTCTGCAAAGAATACGATTTTTCCTGTTGCAGCACCCGGAGATGCAGGAAGACCTTTTGCCATTACTTTCGCTGACTTCAACGCTGTGCGGTCGAAAATAGGGTGAAGTAATTCGTCAAGTTTTGCAGCTTCCATACGTTTCAATACCTCTTTTTCGTCGAAATATTTTTGACGGAACATATCCATTGCAATTTTTACCATTGCTGCGCCTGTACGTTTTCCGTTACGGGTTTGCAAAATCCAAAGTTTACCGTCTTGAATCGTAAACTCAATATCTTGCATATCTTTGAAGTAGTCTTCTAATTTTTGTTCGATTTTGAACAATTCTTGTGCACAAACCGGCATAATTTCTTCCAATGAAGGATATTTTGCGGCGCGGTCTGCCTCGCTTACGTTTTGAGCCTCAGCCCAACGTTTAGAACCGATAAGCGTGATTTGCTGCGGTGTACGGATGCCTGCTACCACGTCTTCGCCTTGTGCGTTAATCAAATATTCGCCGTTGAAAAGGTCTTCGCCTGTTGCCGCATCGCGCGTAAACGCAACACCTGTAGCAGATGTTTCGCCCAAGTTTCCAAATACCATTGCTTGAACGTTAACCGCAGTTCCCCATTCTTCGGGAATTTGATACATACGACGATAAGTAACGGCGCGCTCGTTCATCCAAGAATCGAATACGGCACAGATGGCACCCCAAAGTTGTTCCCAAGGAGAAACAGGGAAGTCGTTTCCTGTTTGTTTTTTTACAGCTGCTTTAAATTGTTTAACCAATTCTTTTAAATCATCAACAGAAAGTTCAGTGTCCAAATGTACACCTTTTGCATCTTTCATATGTTCCATTATTTCTTCAAATGGGTCGATGTCTTCTTTCGATTTTGGTTTCATTCCCAACACCACATCGCCATACATTTGAACAAAACGACGGTAAGAATCCCAAGCAAAACGCTCGTTGCCCGATTTTTTTGCAATGCTTTCAACTGCTTCGTCGTTTAACCCAAGGTTAAGAACAGTGTCCATCATACCAGGCATAGAAACGCGAGAACCCGAACGAACAGAAACCAACAACGGATTTTCTTTGCAACCGAAACCGCAGTTCATCAGTTTTTCTACGTAAGCAATTGCTTTTTCTACTTCCGATTTCAACAGACCAACCACAACGTCTTTTCCTTGCTGTGTGTATTCGGTACATACGTCTGTAGTGATTGTAAATCCGGGGGGAACAGGAACGCCGATAAGGTTCATTTCCGCAAGATTGGCGCCTTTTCCGCCAAGAAGATTTTTCATCTCTGCTTTACCTTCGGCTTCTCCATTGCCAAAGGTGTAAACTCTTTTGATTTCTGACATCTGATAAAAGATTGAATATTAATAATTTGATATTTTTTGAAAATGAAACTGCAAAGGTAATAATTTTTTATGAATATATGCTATTATTAGCTTTGCAATTTTTTCAACAATAATTTTACACCTTCTTTCACATCGTTTGTTTGATTCAATGCCTTGATAAACGCGCTGCCGATTATTGCTCCCGATGAATATTGATTGACAATATCAACGCTTTCTTTGTTTGAAATTCCGAAACCAATCAGACGTGGATTTTTCAAGTTCAGGTTGTTTATTTTCGTGAAATAATCAATTTTATCGGCAAAAGATTTTTGCTCGCCTGTAGTAGCTGCCGACGAAACCATATAAATAAATCCGTTTGTGTTTTCGTCAATTAAGCGGATTCGCTCGTCCGAAGTTTCGGGCGTGATGAGGAAAATAAATTCAACGCCTTGGCGTTCGCAGATTTTTTTATATTCTGTCAAGAAATCGTCCATCGGCAAATCGGGAATAATCAGTCCGTCGATGCCGACACGCTTGCAATCTTTACAGAAATTCTCAAAACCGTATTGCATTACGGGATTCAAATAACCCATCATAACCAACGGAATTTGTACTTCTTGGCGAATGTTTTCCAACTGCGAAAAAAGTTTTTTGATGCTCATTCCGTTTTGCAACGCCTTGTGAGAACTTTCTTGAATTACAATGCCGTCTGCCATCGGGTCGGAAAATGGCATTCCGATTTCGATTAAATCAACGCCGTTTGCGACTAATTCTTTTATCGTCGGCACGGTGTCGTCTAATTTCGGAAATCCGGCTGTGAAATATACGGATAAAATGTTTTTTTGTCTTTCGGAGAAAAGTTGTTTTATTCTGTTCATAATTTTATTTATTTGTTTTGGTTGGTTCAATAACGCAAAAAAAACAAGAGAAACCCGTCATTGCGGGTCAAGCCCGCAATGACAGCGCGTTTATAAATTTTTCGATTTTTTCAATATCTTTTAATCCGGGTTCAATCTCAAATTTGCTGTTTATGTCTATTCCAAACAGTAAATCGTGATGTATATTTTTGATTTTTTCCGCGTCATTTTCGGAAATGCCACCACTTAAGAAAAACGGAATATCGCCGTCATACCAATCAAGCATCCACCATTCAAATTTTTGTCCCGAACCGCCGTGCAGGTGCGTTTTTGTGTCGAAAAGAAAATAGTCGCAACAATCGCTGTCGTATAGTTGCGTTTTTTCGATGTCCAACACATTTTCGATGTTAAAGGCTTTTGTGAGTTGCACATTTTGCAGTTTTTGTTTCAATGTTTTGCAAAATTCGGGTGTTTCTGCGCCGTGCAGTTGAATAACATCTAAACCGTATTTTTCGACTTTTTGCAAAATATTTTCAATCGTTTCATTTACGAATACACCGACTTTTTTTACTGATTTACAATTTACAATTTGTAATTCATCATTATAACAACGTGGCGATTTTTCGTAAAAAATAAATCCGATATAATCGGGATTTAACGCTGTCAACTCATTGATGTTTTGCGGGTTTCTCATTCCGCAGACTTTTATTTTCATATCTTTTCAATAAAATTTTTTAATGCTTGTGCAGGATTTTCTTCTTTCATAAAATTTTCGCCCATCAAAAAACCTTTGAAACCTGCATTTCTCAATGTTTTTAATGTTTCGACAGACGAAATACCGCTTTCGCTGATTTTTATAAATTCGTCGGGAATAAGTTTTGCCAACTCAACAGACGCATCAATCGAAACTTCAAAGGTTTTTAGATTTCGATTATTAACGCCAACTAAATCTATATATTCGCTTATATGGTTCAATTCCTGCTTGTTGTGAATTTCGAGCAACGTTTCCAAACCAAGTGTTTTTGCTTTTTGTGCCATTTTTTTGCATTCTTCCACAGAAAGTGCCGATGCAATGAGCAACACAACATCTGCACCGTAAGATTTTGCCTCGAAAAGTTGATATTCGTCTATCATAAAATCTTTCCGCAACACAGGACAAGCAATATTCGGGCGAGCCGAAATTAAATCTTCGGGCGTTCCGCCAAAGTAGGGAAAATCCGTGAGAATGGAAATTCCCGACGCGCCGTTTTGCGAGTATCCTGAAGTGATTTTTTGCACATCGGCATCGGCGTGTATCCAGCCTAATGACGGCGATTTGCGTTTGAACTCGGCAATTATTCCGCTCGAAGATTGCAGTAAACTTTGTTTCAACGATACGCAATTTCTGCTAAATCCTATTGTTTTTTCTAACTCGGAAATGTTTATTTGTGATTTGCGTTCGGCAACTTCCTTTCGCTTGTCTGCGATTATGTTATCAAGTATGGTCATGATTTTAATTTTTGTTTGTTTTGAACCGAGATTTTTACAAGATTTACAGGATTATTATTTTGTCGTTTTTATCTTGGTAATCAAGAAAATCTTGTGAAAATCTCGGTTCAAGAATATATCTCAATAAATTTCTCAAACGCTTTTTTCGCTTTTCCGCTTTTCAGCGATTCGTCTGCTTCGGCAACGCATTCTGTTAGCGGCTTGTTGAAATCATATGTCTGAATGGCAGCCGCAGCGTTTATCAACACGACGTTTCGTTGTGCATCGGTGGCTTTATTTTCCAAAATATTTAAGAAAATTTTTGCAGCATCGGCAATTGTTTCGCCACCGTAAAGTTCCTTTTGTGCAATCGGCGAAAAACCCATTTCTTGCGGCGCAGCAAGAAATTCACCTTTGTTATTCACAATTTTTGCCGTGTCGGTCAGCGAAATTTCGTCGTAGCCGTCGAGCGAATGAACAAGCGTGTATTGCGTGCCGATTTTCTGATTAATGAGCGTGTAAAGCCGAAGCATTTTCAAATTGTAAACGCCAAGACATTGATATACAGGTTTCACAGGACTGATAAGCGGACCAAGAACATTGAAAAAAGTGCGCACGCCGATGTTTTTGCGGATTGGCGCAACGTTTTTCATTGCCGGATTGAAAAGCGGTGCGTGCAGGTAGGCAAATCCGCTTTTGTCCAACGAAGTTTTGAGCGTGTCGTGGTTGGTCGTGAATTTTGCGCCGTAGTGTTCCAACACGTTCGACGAACCGCTTACGGAAGTTGCGCCGTAGTTGCCGTGTTTCGCCACGTTGTAACCTGCGCCTGCAAGCACAAAACAACTACCAGTAGAGATGTTGAACGTGTTTTTGCCGTCACCGCCTGTGCCCACAATGTCAATCGGGTTAAACTCCGAAAGGTCGATTTTCATTGCCATATTGAGCAGTGCTTCGCGGAAACCGACAAGTTCTTCGAGTTCGATACTGCGCATCAGATACACGGAAATAAATGCGGTAATTTCCACGTCGTTGTACTTGCCTGCGCCGATGTTTGTGAGCACTTCGGAGGCTTCTTGGCGCGTGAGCGTTTGGTGGTCGAAAAGTTTATTTAGTATGTTTTTCATATTGTCTGAATCAGAATTTACATAATTTTAGAATTCTCAAAATTAAAAATATTACAAATTTATTCTGTTAATTCTTAAATTCTGAAAATTATGGTTTATGTTTGGGGTTAAAAATTAATTTATGATCTAAACTATTGCTGCCAAAATTTATCAAAAGTCCTAATGGAAAATCGTATGCAACAACATAATTTTTCGCTTGTGCTAAATGTACATCTTCCAATTTTATGACTGCTTTTAATTCAACAACAACTTTATTTTCTATTACAAAATCGGCTCTGCGTGTGCCAACTTCAATATCTTCATAATAAATGGTGTGTTCTTTTTCTCTTTCAAAAGCCAAACCTGCTTTTTTCAATTCAATAGCAAGGCAACGCTGATAAATAACTTCTTGAAAACCATTGCCCAACGTATTGTGAACTTTCATTGCACAGCCAATTATTTTGTATGTTAATTCATCTCTCATAATAATAATTGTCTAAATCAGAATTTACTGAATTTTAGAATTTTCAGAATAATTCTGTTCTATTTATCATTTGTTATTTTTAAAATTCTGTTAATTCTAAAATTCAGTAAATTCTGATTTAGACGATGTTTTCTCAATCGCACTTTTCAACGCGCCCAATTTATTATTTACTTCTTGCAATTCGCTCTGCTCGTTCGATTGTGCAATAACGCCTGCGCCTGCCTGATAATAAAGCGTATTGTTTTTGCTCACAAATGAGCGTATCGTAATTGCCTGATTCAGTGCGCCGTCGAAACCGATAAAACCGATGCAGCCGCCATACGGACCGCGGTCGTGCGGTTCTATTTCGTCGATAAGTTGCATTGCGCGGACTTTTGGTGCGCCTGTGAGCGTGCCTGCCGGAAAACTGTCGGCAAAAATCTTAATCGTGTTACTGTCTTTGCGCAGGCGACCGCTCACGCACGAAACAAGGTGAAGTACGTGCGAATAATACTGCACTTCCTTGTAGATTTCTACTTTAACATCGTCGGTGTTGCGGCGCAAATCGTTGAGTGCCAAATCGACAAGCATTTGGTGTTCATCGTGTTCTTTTGGGTCTTTGAGTAGTTTTTCGGCAAGTTCGTAGTCTTTTTCATCGTCGCCCGTACGGCGGAAAGTGCCTGCAATCGGTTTGATATACGCCTTGTTCTGCTTTTTGTCGATAATCAAATGCGCTTCGGGCGATGAGCCGAAAATGCGGAAATCAGCAAAATCGAAATAATACAGATACGGCGATGGATTTACACTGCGCAACGTTCGGTAAAGCGCAAAATCGTCGCCCTTAAACTGCTGTGAAAATCGGCGTGAAAGCACAATTTGCGATACATTTCCGTTGAAACAATTTTCTTTTCCTTGGCGCACCATTTCTATAAATTGCTCGTCGGTAATGTCGCTTTTTTCATTGCCGACAGCCGTAAAATTGTACGTTGCTACATTGTTGTTGTTCAGCAGATTGACAATTTCGTTGATGTTGCTCTCTTCATTTTCCAAGAGATTTTCGGTAATAATCAACTCGTCTTTAAAATGATTGACGGCGATAATATATTTGAACAATATATAATGTACGCCCGGCATATCGCCCGGCGGCGTGGCTTTGGCGGAGAAAACGACGTCTTCGAAATACTGCACAGCTTCGTGCGAAGTGTAGCCAAACAAGCCAAGTCCCGATTTTTTGTCCGTTTTTTCAATATTAAACGATTTTATATATTCGTTCAGCGTATCAGGCAACGTGTTTTTATCCGTGATGTTGATTTGGCGTTCCGTGCCGTCGGGATATTTCTCGGTAATCACGAATTTATTGACCGAAAAACTGCCAATCGGACAAAAACCGATGTACGAAAAACTATCGTTTCCGCCGTGATAGTCGGAACTTTCGAGAAGTACGGAGTGTGTGCCTAAATCTCTAATTTTTAGGTATATGCCGACAGGCGTTTGGAGGTCGGCGAGCATTTTGCGAGTGTTTGTTTTGATATTCATAATTGTTATTTTTTAAAATATTTCACATACGTTTCCATATCTTTATCCCCTCTGCCCGAAACCGTCAAAACGACAATATCAGTCGGCAAAAAACTTTCTTTTGCAAGCACAGCCAACGCGTGTGCACTTTCAATAGCTGGAATAATTCCCTCTAAACGAGTGATTTCAAAAGCGGCTTGCAGCGCCTCGTCATCTGTAACAGCATAAACTTTCGCCCGACCGCTCACGGCAGAATGTGCGTGAATCGGACCAATTCCCGGATAATCCAAACCTGCCGAAATGGAATAAGGCTCAATGATTTGTCCGTCTTCGTCTTGCATCAACAAAGTTTTGCAACCGTGTATAATTCCTTCTGTACCAAGATGAATGGTTGCTGCACTTTCGTCTGTATCAATACCCAAACCTGCTGCTTCGGCTGAAATAATTTTTACTTTCGGATTGTCCCAATAATGATAATAAGTTCCTGCCGCATTGCTGCCGCCACCCACGCAAGCAATAAGATAATGGGGATAGTCACGACCAATTTGCTCTTGCAATTGCCCTTTAATTTCCTCGCTGATAATGGATTGCAAGCGCGCAACCATATCGGGATAAGGGTGTGGACCGACGGTAGAGCCGATTACATAAAATGTGTCAGCAGGATTGCAACACCAATCGCGGATTGCCTCGTTGGTAGCATCTTTCAGCGTTTTGTTTCCGCTTTCCACAGGAATAACCGTTGCGCCGAGCATCTGCATTTTTTGTACGTTGAGGTGTTGGCGTTTCACGTCGGTTGCGCCCATATAAACGATACATTGCAAACCCATTAAAGCACAAGCGGTTGCGGTGGCAACGCCGTGTTGTCCTGCGCCCGTTTCGGCAATGATGCGCGTTTTTCCCATTCGTTTGGCAATCAACACTTGTCCGATGGAATTATTTATTTTATGTGCGCCTGTGTGGTTTAAATCTTCGCGTTTTAGATAAATTTTCGTGTTGTACTTTTCGGACAAACGGCGTGCAAAATACAATGGCGATGGTCGCCCAACGTAGTTTTTCATTAAATCCATATATTCGGCTTTGAAAGAATTGTCGTTGAGAATTTCCAAGTAAGATTTTTTTAATTTTTCTACTGTGCCATAAAGAATTTCGGGAATATACGCTCCGCCGAATTTTCCGTAATAACCTTTGTTGTCGATGTTGAAGTTCATATTTTAAATAGTTTTCAGTTACAATTAATGAAAAAAAGGCTTATCGTGAGTTCGATAAGCCTTTTTGGTATTAATATTTTACAATATAAAGTACAATCAAAAGGATAGCTCCTCACGAATTTGAGTTCCGCGAAGCCACCACCAATTGTTATTTAATATTGTTTGCATTTTTATCTTCTGTTATGTGCGACAAAAGTCCGAATTATTTTTGAAATAAAAAAGTAAATTTTGATTTTTTTTCTCTTAATTCATTTCTTTATACAAATTATCCAATCCTTGACGGATAATTTTTTGAATTTCTACTTTCGACGAATCTACAAATTCGCACAACGCAAAGTCTTCGGGTGCGATTTCGTAAATGCCGAGCTGTTCCATTTTGTCAATATCGTTGGCAATGATGGCTTTGAGCAAAAACTCGGGCAAAATATCCATCGGAAGCACTTTGTCGTACTCGCCCGATGCAATCATATGCCTTTCGCCACCTTTGATGCGAGCATCGAACATGTACGGCGTTTTTTTGCAGAAAATATTGCGAATCCACGAAAAATACGTGTGGCTCACGCTGAACTGATTGAAACGTGGCATTATCCACCCAATCATTTCGTGCGTGTCATCGCCTTCGGGAATAATGGTAATTTGGCGCGCCATTGCCGAAAGATAGCCGTCGGCAGAAGTTTTGGTGCCTGTGAGAACGTTGCCGTTGATGTAGCGCAGTTTTTCGCCTGTCGTTACATTATTATTGATAAGGGAAGAGATTTTTGCGCCGAGCAATGTTTTTACATAAACAGGTTTTTCAATTTCCGAGCCTGTAAGAGCAACGGTACGTTCTAACTCAACAATTCCTTCGTCGAAAAATTTACCGATAACAGCAACATCTGCCACGTTCAGTGTCCAAACCGTTTCGCCTTTATTAATCGGATTTATATGATTAATCTGAATGCCGACGTTTCCGGCAGGATGCGGACCGTCGAAAGTGGTTATGGTCGCGTTTTTTACTTTCGTGAAAATATCGGAAGACGTTGGTTTTACGCCTAAATTGACGGGTGCGATTTTGGCAAGTGCGCTAATTCCTGTTTGGAAATGTTTGCCTTGATTTGCCATTGTGAAATCGTAATCGGGCGCAAGCGGAGCTGAATCGAAACACGAGATAAAGATTGCTTTGGGCAGTTGCGCAGGATTCGCCACGATGTCGTAAGGACGCTGTTTGATAAACGCGAACAATCCCGAAAGAAGCAATTCTTCGATTACGCGCTCGCTATCTAATATCGAAACGTCTTTTTTACCAAACTGCTCGAACTCAACAACATTGCTGTCGGGTGTGATTTCGATAGATAAAATTTTGCGTCTTTCGCCTCTATTTACCGTGCTGATAGTACCGCTCACAGGCGAAACCACTCTGATTTCGGGGCGGTTTTTATCGAAAAAAACAACAGAACCTGCTTTTACCTTGTCGCCTTCGCGCACGGCTAATTTAGGCATTATTCTGTGAAAATCGTCGGGAATGAGCGCATACGAGTTGCTCACAAGCGCGTTGCCGTAAGTCAACTCCGCCGTTCCTTTCATTTTAATGTCTAAACCTTTTGTTATTTTTATCATAATTTTTTATTAAAAGCGCAAAAATACAAATTTTGTTTATATTTTGAAAGTTTTTTTGCGGAATTAAAAACAAAATGTTTAATTTTGAGCAATAATGAGAATATAAAAATGAAAATGAAACGTTTTTTTTTAATTTTTGCTTGTTTGTTGAATGGCGTGTTGCTACAATCGCAAGTACAATACACGTGGGCATTTGACCAAAATATTAAAACAATTCAGACGAAGCTGAACGACCAAAACTTTACCAATCCCATTATTTCGTTGAACGGCGAAGATGTGTTGTATTTCAGTTTCGACGAATTGTCGCACGATGCGAAAAATTATTCGTACAAAATTCAGCATTGCAACGCCAATTGGACATTGTCGAACATTTCGGAATTTGAATATGTTGACGGCATTAATTTGGTTGATATTTATGATTTTCGGCAGTCGATAAACACGACGGTACTTTATACGCACTACGAATTTCAGATTCCGAATGAATATATTACGCCGAGAATTTCGGGCAATTATATTGTGAGTGTTTTCGAGAGCGATAATCCCGATGCTGTGAGCTTTACAGCACGGTTTTGTGTGGTGGAACCGCAGGCTGTGAATATTAATGCTGTTGTGAAAACGAATACCAATATGGGTGCGCGGACATATTTTCAACAAGTGGAATTTGACGTTACGACGCGGAATTATCAGATACAAGACCCATTTTCGGAACTCAATGTTTACATTCGACAAAACGGGCGTATCGACAATGAGGTTACGGGCATTAAGCCTACTTTTTTGTCGGGAAATAAATTGACGTACCAAAACAACCGCGCAATGATTTTCGATGCGGGAAATGAGTATCGGTCGCTGGATATTTCCAATATTCGGATATTAGACGATAATGTAAGCAGTATCAAATTTTTCGAGCCGTTTTATCATGTCGAGATGTTTGGCGACAAACCGCGAAACACCAAGCCGTATTCGGACATAAGAGATGTGAACGGACGATTTGTGATTAACCTGCAACGAAGTTTGTATGAAATTAGTACGCAAGCAGATTACTTGTTTGTGCATTTCTCACTATTGATGGATTCTCCTTTTTTAGATGGAAGTGTGCATTTAGTTGGCGGATTTAATTCGCAATACATTAATAATCAAACAAGAATGCAATATTTGAATAGTTCCAAAAATTATCAACAAACATTATTGCTTAAACAAGGCGGATACAATTATATGTATTTGTTCGTTCCTAAAGGCTCGACCAAAGGAAGCACACGGCAAATTGAAGGTGACTTTTGGCAGACCGAAAACGAATATGAAATATTTATTTACCATCGCCCGCCCGGAAATCGTTATGACAAATTAATAGGTTATAGATTGTTGAATAGCAGGCATTAAAAATGAAAATAATTAAAGAATTAAGAAAATTAAAGAATACAGACATATTTTTTAATTTCTTAATTCTTTTAAATTCCTTAATTTAATTATGAAATATTTAAAATCAATTTTACAAATTTTACTGTTTGTTTCCATTTTTGCTTCGTGTAGCAAACCGGAGAACAAGGTAATAATTATCTCTACCAACGATATGCACGCCAATATTGATAAATTTCCGGCATTGGCTACGCTTGTGGAGCAATACCGCGAAATGTATCCCGGACATGTGTTGTTGGTTGATGCTGGCGACCGCTGGTCGGGCAACACGTATGTAGACCGTGCTGAATACCGTTATCGTCCAATTATTGAATTGATGAACGAACTGGGATATGATTTTGCAACACTTGGCAATCACGAGTTTGATTCGGGTGTAGATACGCTTGCTGTGAGAATAAACGATTCGAAATTTATAACAATTTTAACTAATGCAGATTTTACAGGAACGTCTATTGAAGGGATAAAGCCATATAATTTTGTTACAATAGATGGAATAAAGCTCGGCTTTATCGGTTTTATCACTGTTGACAGCAATGGTTATCCGGTGGGATTTGCAGAAAGTTATGCCGGCGTCAACTTTAAACCGGCGGAACAAACTGCCGAAAAATATCGCAGTTTGAAAGATAGCAGCGACCTGCTCATTGCCATAAGTCATCTCGGATTTAAAGATGATTCGTTGCTGGCATTAAAAGAACATGGAATAAAACTTATTTTGGGAGGACATTCGCACACTGTATTGGAAAATGGAATTAAAGTAGATAGTACGCTGATAACACAGACAGGCAGTCATCTCAGATATGTCGGAATTACCACCATTACAAAAACTAAAAGTGGAAAATTTACCATCGAAAACAAACTTGTAGACCTCGATACCATTGCGTATTCTCCTAAATTTTCCGATATGGTGGAGCGTATCAAAAACAATTCCAATATGAAAGCTGTTGTGGGACAAGTTGCCGAAGATATGGATAAACTTGCCTTGATGAATTTTATGACAGATGTACTCCGCGAAGGAATGGGCGCAGATATAGCGCTCTACAATCGTGGCGGAGTGCGTATGTCGAAATTGCCGAAGGGCAATATTACACTTGCTACAATCTATCAAATAGAGCCGTTTAACAACAAACCAGCAGTAACTATGATGACGTTGGACGAAATTAAGGAGCTGATAATGAACC
>Ga0099364_10004955_pt1 | contig 19946 bp, 20 predicted proteins | sample TergutTh196P3_FD_73070 | JGI IMG/M metagenome (GOLD analysis project Ga0099364, IMG submission 73070) | Microcerotermes parvus P3 segment gut microbial communities from Pointe-Noire, Republic of the Congo - Th196 P3 | ecosystem: Host-associated > Arthropoda: Insects > Digestive system > Gut ... | reverse complement strand
CGAAAACTTCTCATGCTTACGGATTCTTATTCGTGGGCGACGAGCGAACTAATCTCGTCGCACTTCGACCGTACTTACGCCACTCTCTGGACTCACGGCAGATTCGACTATAATAATTTCATCAGAGACAATAACATAACCGACGTTTTGATTCTTCAGGTTGCTGACCGTATACTATACGATATCCAGAACGACACTCAGCTCGACAAAGTAATCACCGATTAGTAATTATTGGGGAGATAAATTTTAGATTATGCTGTTTTCAAGTTTACCGTTTTTGTTCGCTTTTCTTCCGTTGTTTTTTATGATTTATTTTATAGTCAAAAAAAGAACGGTGAGAAATCTCGTTCTGTTGATTTTCTCCCTGATTTTCTACGCTTGGGGAGAGCCTGTTTATGTCTTTTTGATGTTGTTTTCTATTTTGTGCGATTATATTTTCGGTTACTGCGTTTCGAAATATATCGCTCTCGAAGACAAAAAAACCGCGAGACGTTTCGTTATAGCTTCTATTTCGCTTAATCTTTTTGTTCTCGGGATTTTTAAATATGCTGATTTTTTTATAAGCAATCTTAAATTTATCCCGGGTCTCGAAAATCTCGAGCCTCTCGGACTCGCCCTGCCAATCGGCATATCTTTTTATACTTTTCAAACTATGTCTTATACTATCGATATTTACAGGGGACACGCGACGATGCAGAAGAATATAACTTCTTTCGGGGCGTACGTCGCGGCGTTTCCCCAACTCGTCGCGGGACCGATTGTCCGTTATCATACGGTTTCGGAACAGTTAAGGGAACGCTCTGAAACTTTTGAGAATTTCGCGTCGGGATTAAGAAGATTTATCGCGGGTATGGCAAAAAAGATTTTAATAGCGAATAACGCCGCCGCTCTTGCGGACGGAGTGCTCGCGATGCACGGGAGCGAATACGGGGCGCTCGGCGCGTGGCTCGCCATAATCGCCTATAGTCTGCAGATTTATTTTGACTTCTCGGGATATTCTGACATGGCAATCGGGCTCGCCAAAATGATGGGATTTACTTATCTGGAGAATTTCAACTATCCCTATATATCAAAATCAATATCTGAATTTTGGCGGAGATGGCATATCTCCCTGGGAACGTTTTTCAGGGATTATTTGTATATTCCGTTGGGCGGCAACAGGGTTTCTGTTCCGCGCTGGATTTTAAATATCATGGTCGTCTGGCTTCTGACCGGTCTCTGGCACGGAGCCGCCTGGAATTTTATCTTATGGGGGGTATATTTCGGTCTGCTTCTTCTCGCCGAAAGATTTTTGCTCCGGAATAATATTTTAAAAACCCCGGTAATTAACAGAGTTTACACAATCGCGGCTTTTATGTTCGGCTGGGTTATATTCAGGGCCGAATCGGTCGCGCATATAGGCGAAATAACGGCTTCAATGCTCGGCTTCAACGGAGCGGGAAGTTTTGTTATGCTCGCAGAAAACGAGATTGTTCAGCTCCCGTATCTGATTGCGGTTATCGCGGGGATTATCTGTTCAATGCCGGTTTCGAGATATGTCAAAAAGTTTCTCGAAGGCAGCCCGGTCGGAGAAGCGGTTATAGATATATCCGCTCTTCTCGCCCTGACGTACTGCATATTCTCGCTTGTCGTAGGCTCGTATAATCCGTTTATATATTTTATATTTTAGCCTTACTTTCTTTTTTGCGAAAAAAAGAAAGTAAGCAAAGAAAAAACGAATTATTAAAGAGAGATTTAAGTGTATGCGTAATATAAAAATTATATATAAAAATACGATAATAATCGGCAGCGGCGCGGCCGGACTCAACGCCGCTGACCGGTTATTTTCTTACGGGCAGAAAGATATAGCTATTGTTACAGAAGGCCTGACAAAAGGCGCGAGCCGGAACACGGGCTCGGATAAACAGACGTATTATAAATTAAGCCTTTCGGGAGAAGAAGGCGACAGCGTTGTGTCTATGGCAAAGACTTTATACGGCGGCGGCGCGATGGACGGCGATATCGCCCTGTGCGAGGCGGCTCTTTCCGCCCAATGCTTTTATAAGCTCACAGAAATAGGCGTGCCGTTTCCCCATAATAATTACGGCGAATACGCGGGATATAAAACCGACCACGACGATATTAATACTGATATTAATTCAGTCTGCCGCGCGACGTCCGCCGGGCCTCTCACGTCTAAATACATGACAGAGAAACTTCTCGAACAAATCAAGGCTAAAAATATAGAGATATACGACGGATATATGGCCGTAAAAATTCTGGTCAGAGACGGCGTCTGCTGCGGCGCGTTATGCCTAAACTTAAACTCTCTTGAAGATATAGATAACAGATATATTATTTTCAGGACTGAAAATATAATCTATGCGACGGGCGGCCCGGCGGGGCTTTATTCGCGTTCGGTTTATCCGGAAAGTCAGCTTGGAGCGTCCGGTATAGCGTTCGAGGCGGGAGTATTGGGAAAAAATCTTACAGAGTGGCAGTACGGTATAGCGTCGGTAAAATTCAGGTGGAATCTGTCGGGGACTTATCAGCAAGTTCTTCCGGCTTATATCTCGACGAATCAAGACGGCGAAAACCCCCGCGAATTTTTGGGCGAATATTTCAAAACCGGCGAACAGATATTAAACGCGGTATTTTTAAAAGGCTATCAATGGCCGTTCGACCCGAATAAAATCAATAATTACGGCTCGTCCTTGATAGATATGGCCGTATATAACGAACTGGAAAATAAAAAAAGACGGGTTTTTCTCGATTACAGAAAAAATCCCGAAGTTTTAAAAAGCGATTTTTCTAATACCGGCAAAGAATGTTTTGATTATTTGAGCAAATCAAACGCGCTTTTCGGCTCCCCTGCCGAACGTCTGGATTATATGAACCCAAACGCTGTAAAATTATACAAGAGCAATAATATAGATTTATATAACGAGCCTCTCGAGATTGCCGTGTGCGCGCAGCATAACAACGGCGGACTTTCCGGGGATATGTGGTGGGAGAGTAACGTCAGGGGTTTTTTCCCCGTGGGCGAGGTCAACGGAACGCACGGAATATACAGACCGGGAGGGAGCGCGTTAAACTCCGGGCAGTGCGGTTCTATGAGAGCGGCTATGCTTATTGCGAAGAAGCGAAGCAACGGCGCGGCTCCGGTTAAATTAGAAACAGAAACAGATTTGCTAAAAGAATCGCTGGATTTTGCCGGAAACATAGACAAAGCCGCTGAAAATTCTTATAATTCAGACTTTTCAAACGTTCGGCGGACGCGCAGAGAAATCGGCGATTTTATGAGCAGACACGCCGCGCACATAAGAACCGCCGAAGATATAGAACGAGAGATAAAAACAGTAAAAGAAAAATATTTAAATTACTGGGATACTCTTAAATTAAGTAATATCGGCGAACTCCCCGACGCTCTATCTAACAGGGATTTGCTGATTGCGCAGTATGTTTATTTGGGCGCGATATTAAATTATATAAAACGGGGAGGAACAAGCAGGGGGTCTTATATAATCGCAGAGACAAATAATAATAGTAATAATAATATTATTGATTTATCTGAAATGATTCAGGAAATTCTGCTGACAAAAACGGACGGGGATATAAATACGGAAATAACGTGGCGTAAACGCCGCCCGATTCCCAACGCTCCCCGCTGGTTTGAAACGGTCTGGAACGAATATATAAAATCTTGAAATAATTTTATTTTCTATTCAACCCGTTTCAGTTTTCCGTCGTCCATAGTAGCCGTTATGTCCGCGACCTCGCGCATAACGTCCATGTCGTGCGTTACTATTATAATCGTCTGTTCGCCTTTTAATTCTTTAAGCATAGTTACTATTTCGTCCGTAAGCTTCGGGTCAAGAGCGGAAGTCGGCTCGTCGAAGCATAAAATATCAGGCTTCAGCATTAACGCCCTCGCTATTGCCGTCCTCTGTTTTTGTCCGCCGCTTAACTGCGACGGATAATTATTTTTTTTCTCTGACAAACCCACTTTCGAGAGTATTTCCTCAGCCTGAGCATAAATCTCCGTCTTGGTATTTTTTTTCATGAGCTTCGGCGCAAGAGTGATATTTCCCATAACGGTATACTGGGGAAATAAATTATAATCCTGAAAAACAAGACCGAAAGTTCCCTTGCCGTCCGGATTTTCAGGGAAAACTATACTTCCCGAGTCGGGGGTTTCAAGACCGTTTAAAACTCTTAACAGAGTCGATTTACCTCCTCCCGACGGTCCGATAACCGCGAGAGTTCCGCCTTTTTCTAAATTAAAGCTCACGTCGTCGAGAGCTTTGACAGAGCCGTAAGACTTGCATAAATTATTCACCGACAGCACGGGAGACCCTCCTTTCGAGATATTCAAACAGCAGAGTTATTAAAGCCGTCGCGGCCAGGAAAAACACGAGGGTATAAAACAAAGGCCAGATAAGACCGTACGCCGTATATCTCGTCGCGTGCATCAATATTTCCTGCACGGCTATAACTCTTGCGAGAGACGTGTCTTTCACAAGCGTGATTACTTCGTTGCCGATTGGCGCGGTTATGCGTTTTACGACCTGAAATAAAATAACGTGGAAAAACACCTGGGTTTTTGAAAGTCCGAGAACTTTGCCCGCCTCAAACTGACCTTTCGGGATATTTTCGAGAGCTCCCCTGTAGATTTCGGCGAAATACATAGAGTAGTTTATAACAAAGGCGATTAGAGCGGCCAGAATCCTGTTGCGCATGGGCATATTAAAAATAAGCCCGGGAACATAAAAAACAATATAGAGCTGCAAAAGAAGCGGCGAGCCCCTCACGACCCATATTAAAATCTTGCACAGCCATCTCAACGGGTAAAATTTCGACATAGCCCCGAAAGTCACGACCATGCCCAGAGGCAGCGAGAAAGCGAGCGTCACAAAAAATATTACGGCGTTCTGCCCGAGACCCCTGACTAAATTTTGCGTGACTTCGAGTAATTTGCTCTGTTCCAACCATTCAAGCAGATTCATCAGCATTATTTCAAGCACCTTATGTAAAAAATATAAAAAAATATATATAATAAATTTATAAATTCAGGAGCGGGATTTTCCCGCCCCTGTAAATTTAATTTTGAATTTATTTAAAATTTTATTTATTTTATAAGCGAATCCGCCAGGTCGTATTTTTCCGCGATTTCCAGAAGTTTCCCGTTTGCCAGTAACTGTCTGATAGCGCCGTTGACCTTATCGAGAGTGTCCGGGCTGTTCTTACGGAAAGCTATGCCGAACTCTTCCTTTAAACCGATTTCAATAAACGTCAAATCTTCGTAAGCCGTACCGGGTTTTATAAGCTCTTCGGCCATTATCAAATCTATAACGGTCATATCGGCAGTTCCCGCCTGTACTTCAAGCAGTCCCGTCGCCTGTTTGTCTATGGGAGTGTACGTCGCCCTTGCTTTTTCGAACAAATCGTTGTTCAGCACCACGTTTTCGAGGGTCGAGCCGGCTTCCGCGACGAGGGCGACGCCCTCTAAATCGTCGGCCGTGGGATTTTTATATTTTTCCCCGTCTTCGGCTCTGACGACGATAACCTGACTGTTTCTGAGATACGGCGTAGAAATATCCATTTCTTCGGCGCGCTCGGGAGTGATTGTCATACCGTTCCATACGGCGTCTATGTTTTTGGCTTTAAGCTCGGTTTCTTTCGCGTTCCAGTCAATCTCTATAAATTCCGCTTCAATCTCCAGTATTTCGCACACCGCCTTCGCGAACTCGGTTTCGAATCCCGTAAGCTCGCCGTTTTCGTCCAGATAGTTCATGGGAGGATAATAAGTAATGCCTATCACCATTTTCCCGTTAGGTCCGATTTCTTCCCAGTCCTTGTGTTCCGCGCCGCAGGCGGTCAGAACCGCCGCGAGCATGACGCATACTACCGTCAGCGCCAGGATTTTTTTAAGATTTTTGATTTTCATAAATTACTCTCCGTTTCTGAAATTAAATAAATTAAATTAAAAATTATAATATTATAATACTATAACCCGTATGCGGAGTTTCTCCGCATTACTACTTTACTCTAAATATATCACGTTTATGATTAATTTTTCAAGTATTTTTTATTTAATTTCTATGAATTTTTTAAATATAATTTTATTTCCCCGCCTTTTTATTTTTATTTAAATTTTTTAATATATCATAAATCGCGCTATAACTCTCGTGTCTCGATTTTGATATCTCCCCGTTTTTCACCGCTTCTATAATTCTGCAGCCCTCTTCTTTCGTGTGCGCGCAGCCTCCGTATTTGCAGCCGGACGCGTATTTCTCAAAATCGGGGAAATTAAGCGCGAGATTTTCCTCCAGTATAATATTATTTTTATCGTAATTCTCAAAATCGAGGGCGCCGAACCCGGGAGTGTCCGCGGCGTACCCCCCGAGTTCGTTTCTGAACAGCTCGACCGTTCTCGTCGTATGCTTTCCCCTCTCGATTTTTCCGCTCAATTCCCCGACCTCTAATTTTAAATTATTAAACAGGCCGTTCAGGATACTCGACTTCCCCGCCCCGGAAGAACCCGCGAACGCGCATATCTTATCCCCCATCTCTTCTCTTATTTCTTCGAAGCCGGTTCTTAACTCCGCGCTTGCCTTAATCGTCCTGAATCCCGTTTTAGAATATATATCATATATTTCGTTATTCTCCGGGTCTAAATCCGTTTTATTTATAATTATAACCGGGGTTATATTATTTTCGACCGCCGTAACCGTGAGTTTATCAATAAAAAAGTACGACGGAGACGGATGCCTTACCGACGTAACTATAAATAAAATATCGAGGTTCGCAAGGGGAGGACGCGCCAGAAAATTTTTTCTTCCGGCGATTTTCTTTATTACTCCCCAGTTTTCGTTTTTGTCTTTCTGATTATAATTGATTTCTATCTCCGCGATATCCCCGGCGAGGGGTTTTAACCTGACGCCGTCTTTTCTGAAAGCCCCCTTTGAATTGCAGGCGATTACTTTATCTTTATATTCCCCCTCTTCCTCGACGTACACGTCGAAGAAATCCCTCACGCCTTTTATTATTCTTCCCGTCAAAAATTCACCCCCGTATAATTTTTCTTTAATTATTCAGCGCCGGCAATACCGGCAGTATCGCCGCCCCTGGGACCGAGACTTATTTTGAGGACCACTCTCGTAGACTTTGCCGGAACTTCCCTGAACGGAACTATATCCTGTTCTATTATACGCCCCGCGGGTACGACTTCAGAATATTCCGCGTCTATTCTTCTTATGGCTATATCAGATTCCGCCAGAATCCTTCTCGCGTTTTCTTCAGTTTCGCCTACGACGCCCGGCATGATAACCCTTCTTATCTCCTGACCGGTACTCACGTAAATATGAATGACGTCGCCCGTGTTCATTATAGTTCCCTCGGACGGCTCCGTATATATTATAAACCCGCTCGGTATCGTATCGTGGGACTGGTCTATTCTTTCAAGGCTGATACGCTTCGACCTTAACAGAATCTCGGCTTCCCTGAATTCCCTTACGGTCCAGTCCTCGACTATATAAGTATCCCTTCCCTGGCTTATAACGAAATTCACCGGGATTTTATCCGTACCGCTCCGGAACCTTCTCACCTCTTCGGGTTCGGGAAGCTGCGAGATTATTCTTCCCGCGCCGACGCTGTCGTTCGTCGCGTAAGTTATATTGCCCGGAACCAGGCGCTCCCGCTCCATTTCGGATATCAAATTATTATTATATAATTTTCCGGTATAATCGCCTATCACCACGGTTTCGTTCGACGGATTGACAAACGCGTTATCCATAAAAAGCAGTATAATATTAAAAATGCTCACGCCCGTAACTATAAGGAACGCGATAGTCGCTCCGGATATAATCGGCAGCCACGACCGGCTGCTCCTTCGTCTTACGCCCTTTTTTGAATTGCGCCCTCTCCGGCGCATTTCGTCCTCGTCGATTTTGACTTTTATCTTATCTATATCGCGGATTTTATCGTTGCCCGCAGGAGTTATTTCCGTTTTTACGCCGCCTTTTATACTACCGACGGGATTATTGTCGGGCAAAGACGCGCCGGTTTTCCTGCCGCCGTTTACGGCGACGGGAAGATTTGAACCGTTTTGATTCAAATTATTCGAATTATTTATATTATTCAGACTGCTTACGGTATCTATTATATTATTGAAAACCGTCGCGGGGTTCGCGAATAATATGCTCAGCTGTTTTATCATCTCCCCCGCGTTCTGATATCTGTCCTTCGGGGATTTGTTCATCGCCTTGAGAATTATCTGCGAGAGCCCCTTGGGGATTTCCCGGTTTATTTCGCGGGGGTTTTTCGGGATTTCGCTGATTTGCTTCATTGCGACGTTTATTGCGGTGTCGCCTTCAAAAGGCAGTCTGCCCGTGGTCATCTCATAAATAAGCACCCCGACAGAATATATGTCGCTTACGTTCGTGACTCCCGTGCCGTTCGCCTGTTCCGGGCTTATATAATGCACCGTGCCTATGGCTTTGTCCGTCATAGTCAGAGGCTCGCTTCCCTGCATTTTCGCTATGCCGAAATCCGTGATTTTAAGATTTCCGTTTTTCAGCAGCATAATATTCTGCGGCTTGACGTCACGGTGGATTATCCCCCTGCCGTGCGCGTGGTTAAGCGCGTTCAGTATCTTCTCCGCGTAAGAAACCGTTTCCCTCCAGCTCAGCCTGCCTTTTTCTATTATATAATCTTTAAGCGTTATGCCGTCTATCAGTTCCATCACGATATACTGCCCGTTTACGGTATTCTTTAGCGAAACGTCGTAAATATGCACTATATTCGGATGCGAAAGCATGGCGACGGCTCTCGATTCGTTTACGAAACGCTTGACTTCCTGTATATCCTCCCTGATTTCGTCCTTGAGCATTTTTACCGCGACTTTTCTGTTCATAGACAAATCGTCCGCCTCGTAAACGACGGCCATTCCGCCCGCGCCGATTATCCTGGTAAGTTTATATCTTCCGTCAAGCATTACGTTTATTAAACTTTCATAACTGTTCATACCAATATAAAAACTCTCTTTGTGTTTGTATTTATTTTTGTACCGCGCCGGAATCTCTCCGCGTAACTCATAATAATTCACAAATTATCAGGCTCACGGTTTGATTATCACCGCCGTTATGTTATCCCCCCCTCCGTTGTCGTTCGCTTTTGTTATAAGCTCGTCGATACAGTGGTCTATGTCGTCGTAATGCGAAATATATCTCGCGATATCCCCCGCGCCGACGTAATCGTGAAGACCGTCCGAACACAGTAAAAATATGCCGGATTCGTATTTGCTCACGTATAAATCCGCGTTTACCACGTCGTCGTGCCCGAGAACCCGGGTTATAATATTTTTGTTAGGCGATTTTTCGGCCTGTTCTTTCGTCATAACCCCGCTGTCGACCATTTCCTGAACGAGCGAATGGTCTTTCGTGATTTGGTTCATGACGGTATTTTTGTCGTCTATGAGATACATTCTGCTGTCGCCGACGTTTATCGCGTAATATTCCCTTCCGTCGAACAGGCAGGCGACCATCGTCGTACCCATTCCCTCCAGCTCGAAATTGTCTTTTGCGGCTGAGAACACCGCGTCGTTCGCTCTCGCGACCGCGGCGAACAGAATCTCCCTGTAGCTGTTCGACTTGGAAGCGGGAGAATTTTCCAGAGACCGGGTCACGGTCTCGACGAAAGACTTGACCGCGAGAGAGCTCGCGATATTGCCGCCTCTCGCGCCTCCCACGCCGTCGCATACCACCGCAAGGCAGACGCCGTTGATTTTATCCGCGTAAAAACTGTCCTCGTTCGCTTTCGCGCTTCTTTTTATACCCGTGTTTGTTTTTCCCGTTATAATTACAGCCATACTCGATTCATCCCCTGTTTTTTTGAAATTCTTTGCCTTTGTTTTTATATATTTACATTAAAAAATATCAGATTTTTTTCTAAGCTGTCCGCACGCGGCGTTTATATCGTCTCCGCATTTTCTCCTGAACGTCGCGTTTATGCCGGAAGCTTCGAGGGTTTTCCGGAACTCTTCCGCTCTTTTCGCATTGGGAGGCGAGAAATTCCCTCCCGGAACCCTGTTGATTAATATAAGATTCACATGACACAGAATATTTTTGATTTTGAGCGCCAGTTCCCTCGCGTTTTCTCTCGAATCGTTTATATTATTAATTAAAACATACTCGAAAGATATTCTCCGTTTGGTAAAATCCGCGTAATCTTTGCACGATTTCAGTAATTCATCGACGCCGTATTTATTATTAACCGGCATGAGTCCGCTTCTGATTATATCGTTCGGCGCGTGCAGCGAAACTGACAAAGTCACCGGAATATTTATATCTCTTAATCTATTTATCTTATCGACGAGTCCGCAGGTCGAGACCGATATATGCCTGTATCCTATATTCAGTCCGTCTTTTGAATTAACCAGTTCAAGAAATTTTATAACATTCTCAAAATTATCCAGAGGCTCGCCTATGCCCATTAAAACGACGTTCGATATCCTGACGTTCATATCCCTCTGCGCGCTCATGACCTGCAGCAGCATTTCCGAGGGCAGGAGATTCCGGCTGAGTCCGCCGGTTGCCGAGTCGCAGAAAACGCAGGCCATTCTGCACCCCGCCTGAGTCGAGACGCAGAGCGTGTTCCCGTGTTTATATTTCATAAAGACGCTTTCAACCGCGTTTTTATCGTGAAGCCCGAAAAGATATTTAACCGTTCCGTCTCTTGAAACCTGCTTTTTTAATATTTCAAGTCTGCCTATATATAAATTTTCGCCGAATATTTTCCGATGCGCTTTTGAAATATCGCTCATCCCGGAAAAATCAGCTTCCCCCGCGTTTCTATAAATCCATGAGTATATCTGGTCCGCCCTGAACGCTTCGGTATTCAATTTATTTTTCATAAACTCCCTTAACTCTGTTTTTGTCAGGGAGAGCAAATCGATTTTCCCGTTTATTTCTATATTTATATCTATTATACACCAATCCGTTTCATTTTTGCAAGAAAAAAACCGTCGATTTTCCGTTCAAACGGAAAAAAAGTTTTTATATTGATACACTCGAAATTTTTATTCGTTCCCAAAAATTTTTCTATTATTTCTTCGTTTTCTTTTTTATTGAGGGTACACGTGGAATAAACGAGAGTTCCTCCGGGTTTAACGTAATTTGAACATTCCGATAATATTTCAAACTGGACTTTCGGCAGTTTTGATATTTCTCCGATTGATTTATATTTAATTTCCGGCTTTTTGCTTATAACTCCCAGCCCCGAACACGGAACGTCGCACAGAACGACGTCGGCGGAATTTATATTAAACTTATTAAATTTAACAGAAACGTCTTGTTCGTACGTTTCGATAATATCAATCCCGAGACGTTTCGCGGAACTATTTATTAAACCAAGCTTGTTTCCGTGAATGTCAAGACAGATAATCGCGCCTTTATTTTTCATCATGTTGCCCGCGATAAAAAAACTTTTTCCTCCGGGAGCGGCGCAGCAGTCAAAAACCAAATCCCCGGGTTTCGCTCCGGTTTCGAGAGCGCAAATCTGCGACGCCTCGTCCTGAACGAAAAACAGCCCCTCTTCAAACCCGTATATTTTTTTTACGGGAATATTATCTTTTATGATTATTCCATGCGGCGATATTTCAGTTCTCTCGACTTCTATATTATTATTATTTAATTTATCAAAATAATCTTCCGCCGATATTTTCAGAGCGTTTGCCGCGAGGGTCATCCCGCAGTTTTCAACGCTCGATTTCAGAATTTTTTCCGCTGTTTCTAATCCGTAACTTTCTTCCCAGATTTTTATGATATCAGAAGAACATGAATATTTTATTTCCAAATTATTTAAACGGTTTAATTTTTCCTCTAATTCTTCCCTGTTTCTCAAAAAATTCCTCAAAATTGCGTTTATATATCCGGCCGCCTGTTGATTTTTTAATTTCTTCGCGAGATTTACGCTTTCGCCGCAAGCCGCGCCGTCGGGAACTTTATCCATATATATAAACTGATACAAACCCATCCGCAGTATATTCAAAACCCTCGGGTCTTTGTTTTTTTTATGGCTTAAAGCGTCTATATAAAAATCGAGAGTCAGTTTTTTTTCTATTACCCCGTAAAATAATTTCGTGAAAAAACTTCTGTTTAAATCGTCGAAATTATATTTATTAAGCGCAGAATTTAATTCTATATTTGAATATTTTTGATTTTTCCCGTAATCTACAAGAGATTTAAGGCACGCTTCCCTTACGTTTATGTTATTTATATTTAAATTTTTACTCCCCATTCCGATATTGTTCTTTCCGCAAATTTATTGCCGTTTAAAAAATCTTTAGCGGCCATTCTTCTGCCGCCCTCAAGCTGGAGCTCGAGTATTTTCAAAACTCCGCCGTCCGTCCTGTCCGTTTTTTCTATTTCGGATTTATATATTTTTAATTTTTTGCCGTTAAGCCGGGTAAAAGCCGCCGGAACGGGGGATAATCCCCGTATTTGGTCGTGAATATCTTTGACCGGTTTACTCCAGTCGATTTCGCGCATATTATCGTCCGGTTTATGCGCGTAAGTTCCGTCATATTCTGTTAAATCCGGCTGTTTCTCTCGTTTTGCAGTCCCGTCTTTTATTTGTCCGAGAGTTTCGACAAGTAACCTGCCTCCCAAATCCGCCAGTCTGCCGCAAAGTTCGCCGAACGTTTCGTTTTCGTCGATTTCTATCGATTCTTTAAGTATCATATCTCCCGTGTCGCAGCCCTCGTCCATGTAAATAGTCGTAATCCCCGTAGTTTTTTCGCCGTTTATAATAGCGGCGTTAATCTGCGAAGCTCCCCTGTATTTCGGCAGAAGCGACGCATGGACGTTTACGCAGCCGTATTTATTATTAATATTATTATCAGTAAAATCCAGGATATTTTTCGGCAGCATTTTCCCGTAAGCGACGACCGTTATTATATCCGGGTCAATTTCTTTAAGCAGGTCAAAAAACTCTTCCGTTCTTAAACTCTGCGGCTGATAGACGCTAATATTCTCGCTTACCGCGTATTCTTTTACGGGAGGCGGGGTCAGAATCATTTTTCTGCCCGCGGGTTTATCCGGCTGGGTTATAACCCCGATAACGTCGAATTTATTCTTGACTAAATATTCAAGCGAAATTTTTGCAAATTCGGGCGTTCCCATAAATAATATTCTCATAAAATAATTTAATCCGCCTCTTCTTCTCTGTTCAACTCGTCGTATTCTTCCTGCGTTAATATGCGTTTTGCGTTATCGAAACATAAAACGCCGTCTAAATGGTCAATCTCATGGCAGAACGCCCTCGCGAGAAGCTCCGTCCCTTCTTTTTCCTGTTTTTCGCCGTTTCTGTCCAGATACGCGACTTTAACGCTCTCCGGTCTGATAAGAATCGCGAATTTTCCGGGCGAAGACAGACAGCCCTCGACTTCTTCCTGTTCTCCGCCGGAGTATATAATCTCGGGGTTTATCATCTCGATTAAGCCGCCGTCCTCGATTTCTATTATTACGACGCGCCTCAGAACCCCGACCTGGGGAGCGGCGAGACCCACTCCCCCGGCGTTTTTGAGCGTTTCGCGCATATCGTCAAGCAGAAGCGTAATTCTTTTGTTTATTTTTTCAACCGGCTTTGATTTTTTACGCAAATCGCCTAAATCTTTATCTTCTTTTAATATATTCAGTATCGCCAAAATTTTTTATCTCCTTAAAGTTTTTTTATATATATAACTCGCTTGATATAGCTTTTTTCACGAAATCGTTCAGCGATATCCCTCTTTTGCCGGCCGCTATAGCCGCTTCCCTGTGAAGTTCCGGCGGGATAACCACGTTAAAAGTTCCTTCGTATTTTTTTAAAGGATTTTTACCGAGTATTTTACAGTCTTCAATATAACCGTCGACCATTTCGCGAAACCCCTCCCGAAGCGAGACTATGCTGTCGCCTTCAAAAGTAACGAGGTCTGCTATCCCGACAATTTTGCCGTGAAAACATTCGTCTTCCGCAGAATATTCGACGCTTCCGTAAAAATCTTTATATTCAAGCATATTATCTGTCACTAAGATACCCCCCTTTTTTTAATTCTGAAATTATATATTTTATTAAATATCTTTTTAATACCGGCGACGGGTGAGGTTTATGCAGGTTTATCGTATTTTGACTTTTATTATCTATGAACTTTACAGCCGAACCGCTTGTCTTTCCCTGATTATTTAACATAAATCCTAATTTTTTCAGCAAACTTTCCAATTCTTCAAAAGTATAGTCCTTCGGTTCGCTTAATAAACGCGCTTTCATTTTATCTGTTTTACTCAAAACGCCGTTGCGCCTCCTTTATATCATATTCGGGTTCACGTCTATATTCACAGAGACTTTCTTCGTCGTCTGTTTATTTATATCCGTCAGAATAACGGAGAGCATTTCTTTCGTCCGTTTGTTTAACCTGCATTTTATTATAAATCTCATTCTGAAACTTCTGTTTAGCCTGTATATATTCGCGGGGAACGCTCCGAACACTATCGCCTTTACGTCTCTGTAATCCCCGTTCATGCATTTTCTTAACGCTTCCCCGGTTTTTTTTGCCGTAGACGCCGCCTCGTTCTCGTATTCCGATATTATGTTTATAACGCATATGTCGCAGAACGGAGGGAAAACTGCCGCTTTTCTCAATTTGATTTCTTTTCCGTAAAACTTTTCGTAATCCTGATTCACCGCGTATTTTATTATCTCGTTATCCGGATTATACGTCTGTATTACCGCTCTGCCGTTTTTCTCGTATCTCCCCGCTCTGCCCGCAACCTGGACTATCGTCTCGAAAGTCCTCTCGTTTGAACGGTAGTCGTCCAGAAATAATCCCTGGTCCGCGTATAATATCCCGGAGAGAGTCACGTTCTTAAAATTATGCCCTTTGGTTACCATTTGGGTGCCGATTAATATATCCGCTTCTTCGTTTTTTACGCTGTTTAATATTCTCATGTGGGAATTTTTTCCCGAGACCGAGTCGGAATCCATGCGTATGATTTCCGCTTCGGGGAAAATCTCTCCCAAATCGTCCTCGCATTTCTGCGTGCCTGAACCGAAATTCAATAATTTATCGCTGCCGCATTTTTTGCATAAAGTTTCAACTTCTTCGGTATGTCCGCAGTAATGGCAGACCAGTTTAGACGGGGTTCTCCTGAATTTATCCGTTTTTGTCTTGTTTTTATCCTCGGCGTGAAGTTTAAGCGATATAGTGCAGTTCGGACACATTACGGTTTCGCCGCACGAGCGGCACGATATAAAATTATAATATCCCCGACGGTTCTGAAATATAATAGTCTGTTCCTTGTTTTTGAGATTCTCCGCGATTTCGTTCCGGAGGGCGGCGCTCAGAAAAAGCATTTTATTTTCGGGTTCGTCGTATCTCATATCCGCGATTATAATTTCCGGCAGTTCAGATTCGTTATATCTGCCGTCCAGCTTTATTAAATTATAAATTTTATTTTCGGCTTTGTAATAACTCTCTATCAGCGGCGTCGCCGACGATAGAATCATCATGGCGTTATTTTTCGCGCACCTGAACCTTGCGACTTCTCTCGCGTGATAATAAGGCTTCTGTTCGGACTTGTAAGTGTGCTCGTGCTCTTCGTCTATTATAATAAGCCCCAGATTTTTAAACGGAGCGAAAACGGCGGACCTCGTTCCGACGACCAAATCGATTTCGCCGTTTTTTATTCTGCGCTGCGTGTCGAATTTCTCTCCCGCGGAGAGCGACGAGTGCAGGACTTTCACCCTGTCTTTATAATAATTCTTAAAAAATATTATACTCTGAGGCGTAAGGGCGATTTCGGGAACGAGCATTATAACTTGCTTCCCTTCGGCGATTACTTCGTCGATTAAAGCCTTGATAACGTGAGTTTTGCCGCTGCCCGTCACTCCGTGAAGAAGAGCGGCGCACGGGCGTTTGTTTTTATATAAATCCAGCAGTTCGCCGAACGCCGCCTTCTGACTTCCGGACAGAATAAACTCCGGTTCGGCCGTATTCCGCAAGCCCTCGTAATCTTCGGACGAATCCCTGAAAATCTCCTTCTCGTATATTTCTATTATCTTTTTCTTTTCGAGCGCGTTTAAAACGCTCATGCTTATTTCAAGCTCTTCGAGTATTTCGGCCGCCGGCGCGTCGCCGTTGGCGGCCAGAAACTCCGCCGCCTTATGCTGGCGTTCGGTCAGGGCTTTCGGATTGCCTAACAGCTCCGATTCGTATTTTTCATGATTGAGAGAAGCGTATTTCGCAAACTTTTCTTTAACTATCCTTTCGGGGGTTATTTCTTCGGCGACATAGCCGTTTTTCACCAGAGTGGCCATAACATGGGATATATTACCCCCGAACTCTTCTTTTAAGCTTTCGGACGTCGCGTTCTGCGAAGCCAGATGATTCAGCACCACCCGCATTTTCTCGCTTGTGTTTTCGTATAAGTCGTCCGCGAGAAACTTATCCGTGTTAATAGAATATCTCACGGTAATCCCCGTTTTTAAACCCGTCGGGGCAATAACCTTGAGAGCCTCGCCTATAGCGCAGAAAGTATTCTCTTTGAGAAATACGGCGAGCCCGAGCTGTTCCTCGCTTAACGCGGGAACCTCGATTATTTTATCGGCCGGTTTCGTTTTTTCAGCGTCCGTCGAATCTTTAACCTCCCAGATTATTCCGGTCCTTCTTTTATTTCCTCCGCCGAACGGAACGATAATATAATTCCCCCGTCCGGCTTTGCTCCTTGTTTCCTCGTCCATATAATAATCATAGATTTTATCGAATTGGTAAGCCGCGTCCAGAATATAAACTCCGGCATAGCATTTTTCGTTCATAAATCCTACTCCGCGATTATTAGAAACTCGCCCTCAAAGATTTTCTGGATTGCCGATTTCACCGGTTTTTCCTCGGGGAAATCTTTTATTTCTTTTTGGATTTGGTTCATTTTGTCGTTTGTTCCCGGTTCTTTAAATCCCGCGTTTCTTTCCGCTTCCTCTTTTTGTTCGTTTAGGTCGTCCGTAATAATCCTTGCCGCTTTCGCCGTTGCGATAACGAGCTCGTATCTGTTATACGTATTTTTGGTTAACTGTTCTATCGACGGGAAAATCATAAAAAAAACTCCATTCTGATTTTATATTTTAATATTTTATATTTATTTAATTAAAAAAACTTTTCAAAAATTCCGACGCTTTTTTTTCGTTCATCCTGTATTTCTCGGCTTCGGCTATGCAGTTTATATTATACGCCGTAATCTCCTGCATATCCGTTTGATTTAACACGAGATAATCGTATTTATATATATATTCCACTTCCTGTTTTCCTCTGGCAAGCCTTTTAAGTATAAATTCTTCGGATTCCGTCGCGCGGCTTCTTAATCGGCTTTCTTCTTCGGCAAAAGTAGGAGGACTAAGGAAAATCATCACCGCTCCGGGAAATTTTTCTTTTATATTAAGCGCGCCTATTACGTCTATTTCGAGTATTACGTTATATTTTTCTTCCAGCATTTTTTCCACGGGTTCTCTCGGAGTGCCGTAATAATTGCCCGAATACTCTATGTGTTCGAGTATTTCCCCGTCCGATATTTTCTTAAAGAACTCTTCTCTCGTCAAAAAATAATAATCTCTGCCGTCTATTTCCGTTTCCCTCGGTTTTCTCGTGGTCGCCGAGACTGAATATTTATAACCGGGATATTTAAACAGTTCTTTTAAGACGGTGCTCTTCCCGCTGCCCGCGGGTCCCGATATTATAATCAGCTTGCCGTTATTGATATTAGTATTCATTATTTTTATCTTCCCCTGTTTCATCGCGTCCCGCGTATCTGTTCGCAATAGTTTCACACTGCACCGCCGACAAAATCACATGGTCGCTGTCGGTTATAATCACCGACCTCGTCCGTCTGCCGCGCGTCGCGTCGACGGCCCTGCCGCCGTCCTTCGCGTCCTGAACGAGACGTTTAACCGGCGCGGTCTCCGGACTCACGACCGCTATAATCCTGTCTTTGTTTACCATATTGCCGAATCCTACGTTTACAAGCATTTTGCCTCACCCGCTTTTTATTCTATATTCTGGATTTGTTCGCGTATTTTTTCTATGTCGCTCTTTATTTCTATAACCCTGTTCGTTATTTCCACGTCGAGGGATTTCGAGCCGATTGTGTTGATTTCGCGATTGATTTCCTGAACGAGAAAATCCAGTTTCCTGCCGACGGGGGCGTTTTCCCTCACTATTTTTTCAAACTGCGAGAAATGGCTCTTTAATCTGACGATTTCCTCGGCGATTGAAATCTTGTCGGCGTATATCGCGGCCTCGGTTATAATCCGGCTCTCGTCGATTACCACCTCGCCTATTATATCTTTTAACTTCTGTTTAAACGTTTCGTAATAATTCTCTTTGCAGTTATCCGATAAAATATTTATTTCGTCCGCGACTTCCCCGCATTTTTTTATACGCCCCAGCATATCCTCGAGAAGCTTCTCCCCTTCCGATTCGCGCATATTGTTAAATTCCCCGAACGCCTTTATCAGCGCGGTTCTGACCGACTGCCACAGAGCCTCTTCGTCCTCCTCGAGTTTTTCTACGTTGTATATATCCCGGTTCTGAGCTATTCTCATCGTCGTTATATCGTCGGGCAGATTATAATCTTCCCTTATCGTATGCAGAATATCGATATAATTATCGAGATAAGATTTATTCAGAGTGATTTTTATATTGTCTTCGGTTATATTGTCTATGCCTATATATATTTCGGCTTTCCCCCGGGAGATAAACTTTGCCGCCTCGCGCTTTATTTTATCCTCGAGAAACCCGTGTATTTTCGGGACTCTCACGTAAATATCCAGATATCTGCCGTTTATGCTTTTTATTTCGGCGAGTATTTCTCTCGCTTCCCCCGCTTCCCTGAAACGTCCGAAACCGGTCATACTTTTTATCATAATATTTATATTTCCTTTTATTTTTAATTAGATTTAAATTTTTATTTTAAACGCCCTGTTATAATTATACCACAAATAAAATAACATAATATAATTTATTTTAAATATTTATGAATTATTTACAAAATCAGATTTTTCAGGAAATATTATCGCGTTAAAATATATATAAGTCGGAGTAATAAATAATCAAATAAAGGGTTTTATATTTTTTATGAGCGCAAAAAAAATCGCCGCGTCGGCTTTGCTGTCGGCTTTGGGGGCCGTTATCCTCGCCGCCGGTTCTTTTATACGAATCCCGGATATTTTCGCGGCGGCTCTCGCCGGATTCGCCGTAGTTACCGCGGTAATAGAGCTCCGGGGATATTATCCCGTTCTAATATATTTTACGATATCGTTATTTTCGCTTCTTGTTCTGCCGGATAAATATCCGGTATTGATTTTTATATTCTTCGGCGGGGTTTATCCGATGTTTAAGGCGTCGGCCGAAAGATTTCACGGTTTTATATCCTGGAGCGTTAAGTTCAGTATGTTCAATATATTTTTAGCGTTTCTGATAGTTTCTCTCGGTTTTTTATCCGATACGGGGTTTTTACCCCCCGCCGACGGCGATAATTTATATAAATTTTTAGGTAATTTTAAAATTATCGTTTTTGCTGTTGCAAATTCCGCGTTTTTGTTGTATGATATTGCTATGTCGGTAATTATTAATTTATATATAGTTAAAATACGCGGGCTTCTCGGGTTGAAAAATTATTTTTAAATTTAAAAAATTGGAGATGTGAAAATAAAAATTATGAACAAAATAAATAGAATAAAAGAAACGCTTTCAAAAATTTTATCTGTTCTGTCAGGATTATTTTCAAAAATAACCTCGTCTAAAAAATTACTGTTTTCTTGCGCCGGAGGGTTAGGCGTAATTCTGATTTCTCTCGTATTTATTTTTACGGCTTTAAATCCGGGAGTCCGGAGTCCGGACATATCTCTCGGGGATTCTCCCTCCGGAGAAGAAAATATCCCGG
>Ga0099364_10004954_pt1 | contig 19956 bp, 7 predicted proteins | sample TergutTh196P3_FD_73070 | JGI IMG/M metagenome (GOLD analysis project Ga0099364, IMG submission 73070) | Microcerotermes parvus P3 segment gut microbial communities from Pointe-Noire, Republic of the Congo - Th196 P3 | ecosystem: Host-associated > Arthropoda: Insects > Digestive system > Gut ... | reverse complement strand
TCGGAACAGCCAACGATTGGATAACGGTTTCGTCTTCTTATAGAACACCTGTGCAAAAGAGCGATGGTAGCCTGTGGGCTTGGCAGGGGCAAAATTCTCTGACCCGCTTTGGAAATGCTAATGATTGGGTATCAGTTTCATCAGCTACATACCACATTAGCGCTATCAGAGCTGATGGCAGTCTGTGGGCGTGGGGTGATGGGAGTGATGATGTGTTAGCATTTTGGCTTGGTGAGGCACGTGGTACAGAGCCTTATCGTATTGGTAATGATAATGATTGGGTAGCAACTTCAGCAGGTTACACGCACACTGTGGCGCTCAAAAGCGATGGGAGTCTATGGGCTTGGGGCGGCTCCCAAGTTCCTCTAAACACCCCTATTCGAGTTGGGGATGAAAATGATTGGGCATCGGTTTCAGCCGGTCACGAGTACGCACTGTTATTAAAGAGCGATGGAAGTCTATGGGGTTGGGATCGTCGTGACATTCCTGTCAGAATTGGAAATCATTACGACTGGGTATCGGTTTCGGCTGGTGGAACACTAAGTTGGCTTCCAGCAATTGATTGTCATTTTTTGCTGGCTATAAAGAGTGATGGCAGCTTGTGGGCTTGGGGTGACAACTCATACGGTCAGCTGGGAGATGGAACAACAATTTATCGTGATATTCCTGTTCGAGTTGGAACAGCGAACGACTGGATAGCGGTTTCTGCCGGTTCTGATTACGCACTCGCACTAAAGATTGATGGTAGTTTGTGGGCTTGGGGTAGAAATAACCAAGGTCAACTCGGCTTAGGGGACGCTGAAGATAAGAACACTCCACAATTTGTGATGTCTGGAGTGAGGCTTCCTAGCAGCGCACCTTCCCCAATTAACGATCTGACCGCAATTTCCAGAGACCGTCAGATAACTCTCGAATGGACTGCTCCCGGTAACGGCGGTTCTGCACTCACCGGCTATCAAATTAGGGAGCGTATCGGCGACGGCGCGTGGGGCGAATGGGGTATGATCCATACTTCTTTATCAACAAGGGTTGAAATAGCCGGGCTAACGAACGGCATATCGTACAGCTATCAAGTTAGAGCTATCAATTATGTTGGCCCTGCCGGAAATTCTAATACAGTCACTGCAACACCACGAGTAAACGCGCAGGTGAACTTGGAAGATGCTGAAAGGCTTATCAGAGATGAAGGTAAATTGCTTTACAGCCCGAGTATTGATAATAAAACCTATCATGTATATCAAATAGGAAGATTAGAGTTCAATAGCATCACGGGAGTATTTACTCCGCATCCGACACAACTCGCTGAGTACTTGATGGACAGCAATGGCAGCGATGCAAAACTTGTTTTGACACCAAGTGTGCTGATAAAAGCAAACCTTGTACACTCTCTTAACGGCTCTCAAGGGTTTACTAATACCACTCGATACAGACAGGATTTTTCTGGTGAACGCTTAATAGCCGAGGAACGTGAGTTGTTACGTATCCGTAGTACTCTAATAGGCCTGAATGATACACTTAGTATGATTTCAATACTAACAGACTTTGGACGAGCTATACAGAATCTTTACACAGCAGGAAAAACAGAAAATCCAATGGAGGCTATAAAGTTCTTTATGGAAATACGCGCACGTTATACAAATACTGAAGCCGATGTAAGTGCTTTGCAGTATGCTTTTATTCATGCTAGAGGCGGCATCAATGAACTAATTAAGGAAAATGGAGTAGCCGGAAACAGTGCTGTTTTTAGTATTATCTTTAGACAGCTCCAAAATTCGCAGTATATAGCTACTTATGAACATGCAGTGAGGATAGAAAAATATGATTTGTTAAGGAATGAAAATCGGATACTACAACCTTTGACACTAAAATATTTCAGAAGTCATTTATTAGGTACAGTTTTATCTAACAGAAGTGATGAATATGCTGCTAGCTTGGTACAGTGGATGGGCTCACTCCCGGCCTTTCGATATCCGACTCAATCTCAAATTAAGCTATTAGCGCAAAACCTACTAGTAGAACGTGAGTCAATATACGAAGTTGTTAAACATCAAAATGTAATGACGGATAGAGATATTTTTGATGCCATTGAGGGTCTTACACGTTTAGAGGCAGATTTTCAAAAGAAGATATTGCCAATAAACATATATGCATTGGCTAATGATTCACTTGCAAGATTAGCAGGCGTACATATCAATTTTAATCAAACAGTATCTATTAAATGCCCAGTTGACGTGGCGGTTTATAACAGCTCAGGAGAAAAAATAGACGCAATATCAAGGGGAACTGTTGACGAAACGATTCCCTATGATGAGAAGAATCCCTTGATATTGTTTGTTAATGACGGAACAAAGACATTAATTTTCCCTTCTGAAAATGATTATAGAATTGAAATCTCCGCCTATGATGACGGAGTAATGCATTATGCAGAGTGGCAAACGGACGAGTTTGGTAATGTGATATCTGAATCCCAAACTCAAAGTATACCGCTCACAAGTAGCAGCGAATTTACGGTCAATCCAGCTTTAGGTGACACCGAACCTAACTACTCATTATTATTTACCGATGATGGGAAATTGAATATTATGATTTCAATAAGTGGATCGACAAATGGTAGAATCTTGGGTGCGGGTAGCTATATTATTGGGAATGAGACAACTCTAGTTGCTATTCCAAACGATGGTTACATCTTCGAGGGTTGGTACGAAAGCGGCATCAAGGTTAGCGGCGCAGAAGATTCGTATTCTTTTATAGCCACAACCAACAGATTGCTTGAAGCAAAGTTCATTACCTACTCTACCGATGTTTCATTCACGGCGACACAAATTGGCGGTACGAGCGGCACAGAGGACAGCACGGGTGTAGTAATCACATTCAACCAATCAGTATTAGGTTTATTGGAAAGCGATATTAATATCGTTAATGGTAGTGGCGTAGCGGTCAAAGGTGAGATTATCGGTTCCGATACAGTGTGGATTATAGAATTATCGAACGTAATAACAGAGGGTAATGTCACAGTGAGCGTGGTAAATTACGGTATATATAACTTTACGACCATCCCGCAGACTGTAACTGTATATAAAAAGAAAGCGACACCGCTAATTAATCAGGATTCGACAACACCGCCGACTGATGCTACCTTGACGGGAACTCAGCCCGGTAGAACAATTACGACCCCAGCTGCCCAAGAAACTCGGAATCCTTATGTAGATATTAATGTGAGTGATTGGTTTTATGATGCCGTATTGTATGTTCGCAGAAAAGGCATAATGACCGGCACAAGTGCCGATTTATTCAGCCCTCACATGCCGCTGACACGCGGCATGATTGTAACCATACTGCATCGATACGCCGGCGAGCCTATTGTTTCTTCTATGGAAAATCCTTTTAGTGATGTCCAAACGGATAAATGGTATTCAAGCGCCACAATTTGGGCAGCATCATCCGGCATTGTGGAGGGTTATGATGGACGGTTCAGCCCGGAGGACAATGTAACGAGGCAGGATTTGGCAGTGATTCTAATGCGTTACGCACGTCAAATGGGATATTCGCTGCCTGAGATAAGGGATCATCGAGTTTTCGCCGATTACTCCGAAACTGCAGCGTATGCTTATGATGCCATAGATATATTATATCGTGCAGGAGTAATAAACGGTAAAGATGACAGACTCTTTGATCCAACAGGAGATACAACACGAGCGGAAGCTGCAGCTATGCTGCATAGGTTATTAATTATCTTTGAGGAGGTTGATGCTTGAGCATATTAATTATCAAGCCTTTCTACACCATAGTATTCTACATACATAGAAGAGAAAAATGAACTTCAGTTCAGAACTCGACTCATTTGGATGTTCAGCTCTAGACGTGCATTCGAGTCACACAAGGTGCGACAAATGATTATTGCAGAAATGATAATCAAGGGTATGTATGGAATATCTTCGTTTATTCTTAACACGAAAAAGATATTTCCAAAAGCCAACTTCACAGCGTTATTTAATAATGCCAAAGCTAAGAAATTATTGAGATGTTTTTGCTAGTATGCATTTTTATGACATTGTGTGTTTTTTTACAAGGCTGTTCCCATTGTCTTAGGGTTGCATTATTATCATTTGAGCCTTGCTTCCACCGAAATAAATTCATAAGACGGCGATGAAGTTTAAGTTTGACATCTAGTGAGAAAAAATATAAGGAAAACAGATGCAATATCACAACGATTGTAAGCCGATATTGTAAGAGGGCGAGAAATGTGATCACCCCTCGCCCGAGTGCAATATATTCATTTTCGTCTGAACATATCCAGCGCGTTTGTAATTGCCTCCAACCTATCCTTACCTAGTCCATCAATCGCACTATCGAAGTTTACATCATCATGAGTTATCTCAACGGATTGCAATGCTAAATCGTCATGCATGAGAGTATCCATGTCCTGCTTGAACGTACCGCTTCTCTTCAAAACATCCAAAATTCTCTTTACGGCAATCTCAATAGAGTTCTCATCTGCTTCCGCCCTTTTCGTGCCAAACCTTTTTCCGCAACTCTCGTAATGCAGCACAGCGTCAACAATATACCGTGCTTTGCCACGGCTGTCTTGATGGTTCAGTATATCAGCAACTTTCATGTGCGCTGGCTTGTCACGGCTGAACTGTATCGTAAACCTTGCGTCTCTCTTTTTGAGGCTCATATATATCAACCCCTCGCCCTTACCGACCTATGTAGAAGCTCGTAACCTTTCGCGTTTGCAGATATCGTGTCCACGAAAATAGGCGACAAAACCTTGCCGGACGCTTCTATCTGCTTTCTGAGCAATATTGAGCCGCCGCCGACAAAAACGGCCTTGCCCGAACGCAGATCTATCCCTCGCTCACGGAGCTTCCCTAACAGGTCGGATATGAACACCTGCGCCGTGTCGTGAACTATTCGCCGCACGTTTTCGCCGTAATCATGACGCTTTCCATTTAGGATGACATCGACATCTGATTCATCAAGAAGCAAATCCAGCTCCGAGTTTACCCGTGCGACAATCTGATTGTACAATATGATAACCCCATGTTCCAACGTGTCGCACTCCGTCAAATCGGCTTGACCATTCTTAATGAGCAGATAGTCTGCGGTGAATCCGCCAATGTCTATGACAACTGCTTTCGGCATATTGCTGATATAGCCATACACAGGCATGGCGGCGGCGAATGCCTGCGGGTATGCCGTCACCTCGTTGATGTCGATTTTGAATGTCTTACCATGAAACTCGAACTCCTCAATGCCGCGCTTGAGGTAGTTTTCAAAACGCTCGTATTGCGTACCATAATGTGCTGGTGGTAGCCCAACTAGAAGCTGGACAGGCATAAGTCCGGATTCGTACTTTCCGCTGTGTTCGATTTCAAACGCTATGGCGAACAGCGTCAATATGAAGAAGCGGTCATCCACGCTTTTATCCCGCATGAACGGGATACGCCTGTCAGAGATTGAGTAATACTTGCCTTTGTGCTTCAACACATCGTCGCCGAACGGTGGACGTGTGTCGAACTCGCGTAGACCGGATGAGAAAACTTTGCCGCTCCCACCCGTTTTGATTTGTTTGTTACCGTGATCCAGTGCTATAACCATAATTCAATGTCTCTCCTTTTAATAGTAATTTTTCTAATACGCACAAATACGTACCAGTACGCATTAGCATCGTATCTTCAAAGCATTTAATACGCATTAGTACGCACTGGTGCGTATTAACAGATAGCAATTTTGCGGTTTGCCCAACATACCGTTCCGCAATCTTATTTCGAAAATCCCCGTGATTATCGCAACAGCATCAATCATATGCCATGCCAATGTCGAGGTTTTGACGCGCAAACATCTGTTTCACACCCCGCGAATGACACTGACGTGAATGTTCACAATCCATTATCACGCCCAACGCATACCTCCAAATACGATTATTAGCGTCTGGCAAGCACCGCATTCGGCTCGCCGAATGCGCCGGCCAGACAATTTGCATAGCAAATTGTTTGGCCGGCTGCTTGTTAGGGGACACCCCTAACACCCCTCGGACGCGCTTGGCGCGTCCGTTAAGCCCGCCTACGGCGGTCTGCTGCGACTGATTTCATCAGTCTATCTGTCGTGCGAGAAGTTCCGATTATTCCTGCGCGTGGCATCGCGCTCACGTTCATTTTGGTTGATGCCGAGTATCCTGTCCGCGTTGTCTTTCGCGATTATCAGCTCCCGGCTGTTGTCCTTAGCGGCACGGTAGCCTGAATAGAGTTTTTTCTTCTCCGCAAGAAGCGCGGTATATTCCTGCCTGAGCGCCGAAATGGTCGGCAGCTTTTTGTTCTTACCATAGCCCAGCCCGTCAAAGAACTTCTTCGCCGCCCTGTGCAGAGTGATGTCCGCCCGCTGGCTCTCGTAATAATCACCGTCCCATCCCGAAGCCTGATACTTGGCGTAAGTGTCGCGGGTCTTGCCGTATGTGCCTATTTGCTTTTGAAGTTCTGATATTTTGGCAAGCTGTTTGTCGATTTCCTTTATGCGCTTTGACCTTTCGGAGAACCCACTTGACGCGGAGGACGCTTTTTTAACGAGATCGTCATAGCTGTCTATGCCGTTCTCCTGTAGGAACAGGAGCGTTTTTGCTGCTTCGCGGAGATTGAATATGCGAGCCCATCTTTCGTAGCCAGGTCCTTTGCCTTCCTGTATCTTGGCCTGAATGTCGATGAGCAGGCTGACCTGCCTAACGTCGGGCACGGCGATATAATTGCCGCCGACCAAAGGTTGGGTTTCCTGCGTGGCAGGCGCACGACCCGCGCCGCCAGCCGACACAATCCTAATCCCGGCAATACGCTCGCGGATGGCATCTTCGGTGTAATCCTCACCGAGCGAGCTGAGCCGCGTGGGTTTATTCTGGCCGGGGGCAAGGAACGTGAGGTGCTTGCGCTTGTCGTTGATGGCATACCCCGCCTCTTTCATCGCCGCTAGGAAATCCTCGAACATCGCGCAACCGGGCAGAACCTCGTCTATTTTCCAGCGCAGCTTGTCTTTCCATGTTGGCGGCTTGCCGCTGAGCTGATCGGCATAATTCCTGCCCTTGGACGGCTGCGGGTTCTCTATGACGGACAGGCCGTTTTCAAGGCAGAGCAGGTCGCTAATCCTACGGATTGCTTTGTGCGAGTGCTTGAAGTCCCTGAGTTTCCTGTCGCAGCTCAGCGAGGTGGAGTTTATAATTATATGATTGTGGATATGCCGCCGGTCAATATGCGTGGCTACTATGAAAGAATGACGGGATTTCGAGAATGACATCGCCAGTTCGTACCCGATCTTGTTCGCGGTCCCAGCATCAACCTCACCGGGCTTGAAGCTCTGCCTTATGTGCTGAGCAAGCACGTCGCGCCTGCCTTGGTTGCGGCCTGTTATATATTCATATTTTTGTTTTGCGAGCATGAACTCAGCGTCGGCGACGCGGCTGTCGCAGGCATATGAGGAAATCAGCCTGCCGCCGTCCGTCTTTTCCGGGTCTTTAACATAGTCGATAATGTCGGCAATAACCGTCGGTACTGCTCGTTTCTTCCCGGTATGGAGCGATTTTATCCACGTTGTCGCCATTTTTATTATTCCTTATACAGCTCCGAGAGCGTGTTAATAATCACCCTCGCCTGACCCCACAGCTCATCATATCTGCCGCGCAGCTCATCAACATCCGCTGCGTATATATTGCCCGTCTCGTTCGCTCGCTTGGCGATCTGATTGATGTTGTTCGTAGCATTGGAGAGCAGGCGCACCATTTCGCGGACGCTTTCCAGTTCAAAGTGGATCACGCGCCCCTCAATGGCCATTCTTACGATGTACGCCCTCATGTTCTTTATCCCTGCTTCTGCCATCCGGAGCTCTATCGCTTCGCGTTCTTCCCTTGACACGCGGAACGCCAGGTTGACATTGCGCGGCCTGACGTACTCAGCTTTCTCCATAATCATCACCGTCCGTTCCCGTATATTTGCCGCACCTGACTATATCGGCGCGGTAGCTCTGCTTGCAGTCGCGCTTGCAGGCAAGGCATAGCCCGTTGTATTGCCGCTGTCCGGTAGAGTTTTCAAAAAAGTCCGTTTCGCTTGCTGCGTTTATCTCTTGTTTCTTCATGGCATCCTTCTTTCTGATTCGCGCTAATACTATGGCTGGCGGCGGGGATGACAGTTTGCCCCGCCGCCGCGTTGGTTGATTTTTATGACTGCTGATTGCCGCTATATGTCATGCTCTGGTTTCTTCTTGCCGCCTGCGGCCTGCTGCTTATCAGCGCTGTACGCCCGGATGCCGTCCAAAAAAGACGGCCTCGCGCTTTTAGCGGAGGCACGTCGGTCATCTCGCTCATCGAAGCGCCCGTATCTGTCAGGAGGTTTTACATCCCTGTCATCCGGCCTGTCCTCCTCGGAAGCATCAGACCGTTCATCATTAGCGTCAACGTCGTTGATCACGTCAAAGCCGCCGTCGCCGTCTATGTTGAGTTCGGCGTTCAGGAGCGCAAGCCGCGCTTCTTTCTCAGTAAGCTCGTCAGCGAGTGCGAACGGGTTCTGGAGTTCCAGCTTCGCCGCCTCGACCTGTGAGCGCAGGGTTTCAAGCTGCGATTTCGCGCCCTCAAGCGTTTTCGGCAGATTGGCGAGAGTGTTGTTGATGCGCGTGATGTTGCCAAATGCGTCCGTGCCGAGGTCAGTCTGATACGTCATATTGCCGCGCAGCATGACCCAGAACTCTTTGTTGAAGCTGTCGAACCGCAAGCTCATGTCAAAGCCCATGTACGAGCCGATTGGCACGGCGTTTTTATCCGTGACGGTCTTGCAGGCTTCGAGCAGGGCTTTCGCGGCGGGTTCCTTTTCCTTATGCTCCACCCCGTTTATTATCATGCCCGCGAAAGGCGCAGTGTCGGTTGCCGCGCTGCCGGAGATCGTTTGCTGGATCGGGGCCAGTTTATCCTTGCATTCAGCGTAGGCAGCAATGTCTTTCTCAATGCCAGCGATGCGCTCCGTCACCGCCGTTATCTGCTCCGGGTAGCGTTTGAGCAGGCTGTCCTCAAGGCGGTAGTGCTGGCTCTGGTGTTCGGACTTGAGCATCCGGAGCTTCGCCACTTCGACGTCGAGGTTCATCTTTTCGGCTATGAGCGGGTTTCCCGCGCAGAGCGCTTTAATCTCCGCGTAGCTGAGCGCCGTCTCGTCCACATCCTCGCAGGAGCGGACGGGGGATTTCGAGGACATGATCTGCGCTATGAATTTCTGCTTCGCCTCGACCGTCTGCCATAGGTAGCTGTCAAAAGTCCCGGAAGTCGCGTAGCGGAATATCTGAACCTGATCGTTCTTGTTGCCCTGCCTGACTATGCGCCCCGCCCGCTGCTCAAGGTCGGCAGGCCGCCACGGGCAGTCAACGTCATGCGTGGCTACAAGGCGGTCCTGCACGTTGGTCCCGGCGCCCATCTTGAAGGTGGAACCGAACAACACGCGCACCTTACCCTGCCTCACTTTAGCGAACAGTTCTTTCTTCTTCGTCTCGGTGTCGGCCTCGTGGATGAAAGCGATCTCTCCGTCGGGAATGCCCCGCTCCACCAGCTTGGCGCGGATGTCGTCGTAAATATTGAACCTACCGTCTTTGTTCGGCGTGGAGAAGTCGGAGAACACCAACTGCGTCAGCCTGCCGTCTTTCGTCTCCTCCCAGATGCGGAACACATTCTCCGCGCAGGCGTTCACTTTGCTGCCCTCGAAGTCAGGCAGGAGCGGGTTAATAAGCCGCTGATCAAGCCCGATTTTTCTTCCATCCGTCGTGATTTTAAGCATGTTGTCCGTGGATGGGTCCACCCTCCGCGCTTGCACGGCGGCGGCGCGCTCGGACAGCTCCTGCACCATTTCCTTCTGCATCTCTGACGGCTCGACGATGACGTTCTCGAACGTCACTTCCGGCACCGGCAGGTTGAGCATATCGGCTGTCTGTATGTCCGCCACTTCCTTGAACATGCACATCAGTTCGGGGAGGTTGTGGAATTTCGCAAAGCGTGTGCGGGCGCGGTATCCTGTGCCTTCGGGCGCAAGCTCTATGGAGGTCTGCGTCTCGCCGAAGATGGACGCCCATGAATCGAAATGCGTGAGTTTCTTCGCCGCCAGCGTGTCGTACTGGAGATACCTCTGCATTGTGTACAGTTCCGTCATCGAGTTGCTGACAGGGGTGCCGGTGGCGAAGATGACCCCCTTGCTTCCAGTCAGTTCGTCCATGTAGCGGCACTTCATGAACAGGTCGCTGGACTTCTGGGCTTCGGAAGTGGACAGCCCCGCTACGTTGCGCATCTTCGTATACATGAACAGGTTTTTGAACGCATGGGCCTCGTCAACGTAAAGCCTGTCAACGCCTAGCTGCTCGAACGTCACCACGTCGTCGCGCTTCTTTGCGTCAAGCAGCCGCGTCAGCCTTGTTTCAAGCGACTTCTTGGTCTTTTCAAGCTGCTTGATGGAGAAGCGTTCGCCGTTGGACGATTTCAGCTCGTCAATGCCTTGATTGATCTCCCACAATTGTTCTTCAATATGGCGCTTCTGCCGCTCGTGCGAGATAGGGATTTTCTCTAGCTGGCTATGCCCGATGATCACGGCATCGTAGTCGCCGGTGGCTATCTTCGCGCAGAACTTCTTCCTGTTGCGCATCTCGAAATCTTTCTTTGAAGCGACGAGGATGTTAGCGCTCGGATACAGCCGGAGGAACTCGCCGGCCCACTGCTCGGTCAGGTGGTTCGGCACCGCGAACAGGGATTTGCCGCACAGTCCCAGCCGCTTGCCCTCCATAGCGGCGCCGACCATTTCAAAAGTCTTGCCCGCGCCGACGACGTGCGCCAGCAGCGTGTTGCCGCCGTAGAGCATATGTGCGATGGCGTTTAGCTGGTGGGGGCGCATGGTTATCTCAGGGGATATGCCGGAGAATGTGATATGGCTGCCGTCGAACTCCCTAGGGCGGACGCTGTTGAACTTTTCGTTGTACGCTTCGACGAGGCTCTGGCGGCGAGCGGGGTCTTTCCATATCCAGTCCTTGAATGCGGTCTTTATCTGTTCCTGCTTCTGCTGCGCAAGGGTGGTTTCCTTCTTGTTTAGCACCCGCTTCTCGTTGCCGTCGGCATCGCGGACATAATCGTAGACCCGCACATCACGGAGGTTGAGCGTGTCGTTTATAATCTGGTATGCGTTCATTCTGCCCGTTCCGTAAGTGACTGTAGCGTTGATGTCATTGAACTGGGTCCTGCCTTTGCCCGTGACCTGCCATTCCCCTGTGAACTCGTGGTATTTCACCTGATAAACGCTTTGCTGATGCCAAGGGGTTTTGAGCGTCTCGTACATGAATTGCTGGACGTACTCCGCGCCGATCCATGTCGCGCCCAGCCGCACGGCGATTTCCGATGCGTCAAGCTCTTTCGGCATCGCCTTTTCGAGCGCGGCGGCGTTGCCGCTGATGGCGTCATGGTTCGGGTGGCTTTCGTTTGTGTATGCCAAGCCCTCCCTATATCTGCCGAGTTTCTCCCGTATGTTGCCCGACAGGAACTCGTCGGCGGTGCGGTATGTGTACTTTCCGTCGGGGAAGCCGTGGAAGTCGCGGAAGACTACGCCTCGCAGTTCATTGAACAGCGCCTCTTCGTCCTTTCCCGTGAGCTGCGACATGAACCCCATGTCAACGCAGGCTTTTTCGCCGAGCGACACCGCCAGGGCCTCGCTTGCGGTGTCAACATGGTCGATGGCCGCCCGCTGCTTGATGGTCCTCTTGAAGAACATATCAGCTTTGCGGTCGAGTTTGCCGTCCTCGTTAAGTATCTCAAGTGAAGACAACAGGTAATATGAGTTGTCGGCGTTGAATGCGCGGCTGTTGGCCTGCGAGTTTATAAGCCCGAACTCTGCGGAGAAGCGGTCGTAAAGCGTTGAAAGCTCCGCTTGCTTCGCCTGTATCTCATCGTCGCCATGCTCGTCAAGCTGAAGGCCTATAAGCTCATGGACGCAGTCGCGGAGTGCAATCATGCCTTTTATCCGCTCCAGCGTCGTTCCCGGCAGTTCCACGGGGTACATCAGGGAGTTTTCACGGAAATACACCCTGCCGCTGCCGAAATGATCTGCGAACATATTGCTGTCCGCGCCCTGCGGCTGATCCGTTACAAGTGCGTAGCTGAAGTTCTTAACGCGGGGGTCGGCGGGAATGGCATGGTTGTCAACGCCGTCCAAATCGTCTAGTTCATTCACTGTGTATTTGCCCTGCACACCTAGCATCGCCGTTCTCAGTTGCTCCGCTAAGTCCGCGCCCTCTATCGGGAGGCAGGCCGTCTCGTCCTTTGAGCCGTACTTGTTGTTCATCCGCTCGTCAAGGGCCATTTTGCCCAGGAGCATTTCAGGGTTGTCGATGAAGTAGCGGTTCACGGGTATGCCGTCCTCGGTGTACCCAAGGTGAACCCAGTCAGGTTCGATGTCCATAGGCCGGTCGCGCTTCTGGAGGAACAGGATGTCCATCGTCGTTTCCGTGCCTGCGTTTTTGAGGAATGCGTCGTTTGGCAGCCTGACCGCGCCGAGCAGGTCAGCCCTTTGCGCGATGTACCTGCGTATGTCGGGGTTCTGCTTGTCGAGCGTGAACTTTGACGTTATGAACGCGATTACGCCGCCCGGCCTCACCTGATCGAGCGTCTTGGCAAAGAAGTAGTCATGAATGGAGAACCTGTGCTTATCGTAGCGTTTGTCCACCACTCCGTAGCTGCCGAACGGCACGTTGCCGATGGCAAGGTCGAAAAAAGCGTCGGGGTAGCCGGTTTTCTCATAGCCCTTTTCCTCAATATTGGCTTTTGGGTACAACTGCTTGGCGATCCTCACCGTCACGCTGTCAAGCTCCACTCCGTAGAGCTTGGAATCTTTCATGGCCTCCGGCAGCAGCCCAAAGAAGTTGCCTACGCCGCAGGAAGGCTCCAAAATGTTGCCTGTTTTGAAACCCATGCGCTCCACGGCATCATAGATGGATTTTATAATTACAGGCGTCGTGTAATGCGCGTTGAGGGTGCTTGCCCTCGCCGAATTGTATTCCTCCGGAGTGAGCGCGCCTTTGAGTTCCATGTACTCGTTCGTCCATTGCCTGTTGTCGGGGTCGAACGCTTGCGGCAGGCCGCCCCAGCCTATATAGCGGGATAGCGTCTCCTGCTCGTCCGGCGTTGCGGAGCGGGTTTCAGTTTCTATAGATTTCAGGGCATTGATGGCATCTATGTTATTGCGGTACTTCGTCTTTGCGCTGCCCTCACCGAGATGGTCGTCGGTTATGCGGAAGTTAGCGCCTGCGGGGATAGTCTCCCTTGTCACGGCGGGTTCAGGCTGTGCCGCAGGTTCGTCGTTTTCCGGTTCGCCGAATATCCTCTCCACCTCCGCAATCATGGCGGGGTCGGTTATCTCAGTGAAATCCCCGGCTTGCGTTAACTGATAGTCCCTGTTGAGCGGGTTACTGCGGAGCAAGTCCTCAAAGTCGGCTTTTTCCATCAGTTTTGAGATGTACGGGGTGTCGGGGGAGTAATAGCTCACTTCATGGAAACCTATCCATTTGACGATATAAGGGTTTCCGTCATCCATATAGAATGTGTCGCCCCGTTTGTACGGCGGCTCATCGTTTTCAGCCTCCGTAACCGCACCGCGCCCGGCTTCTAAACCGGCAGCCCAGTTTACCGCCATTGCGCGGACAACGGGCGCTACGTCAGCCCATGCGTAGCCGTGCGATGCGTCATGCCTGTCAACGAGGTCTATGGTCAGTCCGTGTTCCGTTGCCAGATAGTCCGCAGCCTCGCCGCTTGACAGCGTCATGGTATCGGCAATTTGCGCGAAACGCGCTGAGAGGCTTACGGCTAGGTCATAGTTGGATGCGCCGCCTGTGAGTTCCGCAATAATTCCATCTTTTGCGTCTTGGGAGAACAGCCCGTTTTCCAGCACGTCGATCAGATCGGCGTTTGCGTTATCGAGGTTTGCGGCTCTGCGGTTCCTGTATGATTCAAGGACTGCGGTGTAATAATCCCTGACTTGCCCGTCGGTAAGCCTGCCGTCGCGGTACATGTCCATATGTTCGCGTATGCTCATGGGTATTCCGGTGTCGCCCAGAACCTCGCCCCATGTCGTTATGCCTGTAGTCGTGGTGGTGTAGGTAAAGCCGCCGGAGCGCCCGACCTCGTACTTCACGCCGTCTTTGTTGTAGCCAATAACGTCGCGGTCGTTGTACAGGCGTAAATCAAAATCTCGCTGCGCAGTCTCCCAATCCACAAAGAACACCGGCGGCGGCCTGTCCGGTGATACGGGTATGGTTTGCGTCTGCGCTTCGGGTAGCTCTGCTATTGTTTCGGGCTTATCAAGTTCTGCCTCGGCATCTTGTATCGGTTTTCCTGCGGTCTCCTCATGCGCTGAGCGTTCTCTCGCCTCTACGGATGCCTGTTGCTCTGTGGTCGTCCCATGCGTGGTTTGCTCCGTAGCCGCCTTTTGCGGATTTGGGCGCTGTTCCCAAGACTGCCTGTAAACGTAGTCGAACAGCCTGTCGTTGAAATCATCGTCGGCGGAGTATAGCCGGAGTACGTCCGGATCGTCCTGCGCATGCTCATTTATGGCTTTATCCAATGCTGCACCCAGCGGGTTTCGGATTGCGCCGCGCCCCTGCGCGTTTGTGAGCGTCTCCGCAAAATCGGCATCACGCATAACGCGATTAAAAATAACCTGTGCAGTGGCATCAAAGTCAAAATCGGGTGTCGTGTCTTCTGTTTCCAGAACGGTCGAACCGGCTGAAGCTTCCTGATTCTGCGGTATGGCAGGGGTTTCCATCGCCGTTGGCACGTGGGGCGCATCGGGTTCAGCGGCCATTACAGCCTCCGGTTCTTCCGTCAGATATTCGTTTTCAATAAAATCAGCTACGTCCAGAAAATCCCCTCTGCCGCCGATTGAGTTGTACTCGCCGATGCCGTCCTCAATCAGTTCGCCTGAAACGACGAAACCGCGTCCGAGCAGTTCATCGCGCACACTGTCGAACAAACCGTATTGTTCGCTGATTTCATAGAATGCGCCGCTTTCTACGAGTTCCGTTATCCGCTTCACTGCCTGCGGGAGCGGTATTCCAAGCGTGTCACCGTATATATCGCGTGTTAGTTGCACGGCCTCGCGGGAGCGTGGGTTATCATTGAACTGATTGACCAGGCATTCCTTATCCTCATCGGCGATTCCCAGCAAACGCCCGTCCAGATCATCCGGCAAAGAAAAAGCCGGGGCTTGCGCCTCGGCCTCATGCTCTGTTTGCTGTTCCGATTGTCGGAGAGATTCGCCAATCCGCTCCCGTTGCTCGTCAACGCTTGGCAAGACGGGCAAACCTCCGAGATCAAAGATGGACATCTGCTGTGCCTCCTGCGGTTCATTACCTTGAAACGCGAAAGGCGATGGCTCACGCAAATCCTCAATCATTTCACGGCGCGGCTTCAACGGCGGCGCTATTGCGCGAACTGCTGCCGTTTCGGGGTCCGGCATATTTTCAATGCCAGGAAACAAGGTATACGTTCCGTCCCGGTATGCAGTCAAGGCTTCAAATCCCGCTTTTCGGGTATCATAGTACCTGTCCTCGGCTGGAGTGTTCTCGAAGATATAATTCATCTGCTCCAGAATGCCGTCCACCTTTTCGGGGTTGTCGAGCAAATCTCGGACAGCTTGCCACTCCGCTTCACGGGGGTAGCTGAAATCAAGGGTTTTCGCGTCATTCTCGTCACGGTACTCGTTGTAGGATAAACCGATCTTGCCCGGAAAGGGGCGTTCATGCTCGCTTGGCAAATCATAGTAAAAACTGTTGATTTTGCGGACAAGCATCAGCCGCTCGTAATTTGGTATGCGGTCAAGCTCGGCGCGGGTCATGTACTGCCCGTTTTGGATAAGCTGTTCCGTGCGCTTGATAACGGCGTTCCATTTTAGGTTGACTTCTGCGGCGGGGTTCCCCAATGTGCCGCGCTGGATTGATAAGCCTTTGCCCGGTTCAGAGTTTTGCCATCCGTCTGTCTGGCTCCAAGTGCCGCCGCCGTGACCGTACTCACGTTTGATGAAATCAAGTCTCTCTTTGTCGTCGTGGTCGCCGAGGAAAAACGAAAGCACCCGAAACTTGCCCTCGTGATAATTACTGCCGTGCGTCAGGAGCGCGTCTATCTCGTCCTGCGTTATGAAATGCGAGTAGTTTCTTGTGTATGCAAAATCATTGTCAGGGAATATGACAGGCGGCATCATGGCGTCGCTCATCATATCGAGCAGCGGCACAGGGTCGTTCCATGAACGGCTTTTCGTGTCGTCGCCGAGCCAAGCGTCTACGTCTGCTTCCAAGCGCCCGCTGAGCGCCTCGCGCTCATTTTCATCTTCAAGCAAGGATTTTATAGCTGCAACGTCAGCGGGGTGGCCTCCGGTTTCGCCTTTCCACTCACCGGGGATGCCGCCCATGTCGTCGCGGTAGAAAAACCACAGCTTATCAGCCAGTTCAAGTTTTTCGTTTTCAAGGGCTTCGTCAAAGGCTTCACGAGAAACGTACCGTCCCTCACGCATCAGTTCATCGACACGAGCGGCGGCATCTTCCCAAGGGATTAAAACCCTGTGGATGTTATTTTTAGCGGTAATGCCTATAGCGAGTTCGATACCCTCAACAGAGTACCAAGCGCAAACACGGTGATTCCCAAAATCAAAGCCTTTTCCGCTTTCTTCGTAATCACGCCTGCTACTGCCGCCAGTTAGATATTCGCTTTTAAGATATTGAGCGTTGTCATCTAACCCTTTGCTGAAATGCGCGGCAATCCGTAGGGAACTGCGCGACATAAAGGGCATCGTGCTTAAACGGTGGTTATGGAAGTTGCCGCCGTCCCTTAAAATGGAATCAACCTCGTCCAGACTGATCGGCGAGGCTGAGAGCAATGCGTTTATGGAGTTTGTCCCAAGTTGGGACAAGGGAGCCGGAGGTTCGCCCGAAACTAAAACGCCGCCCTCGTCAGGCGGCGTCTCAGTCTGCGTTTCCGTTTCGTTTAGCTGTATATTAGTTCGCTCAGAACCATTTCCTCCGCCTGCGCTTTCAGCGCGTTCATCGCCGCCGTCCAGCCCATCGGGTCGGCCGCCTTGTCGGGCAGCGCGTTCCTCTCCGTCAGCAGGCTCATGACCTGCTCCAGCCTCGCGTCCGCCGCTTCCTCGGTTTCCCGCAGGTGCGGGAACAGCGTTTCTTTCAATAGCATCCGGTTGTAGGTTATCGTCCTGTGGTCTTTCAGGAAGGCTTTCCTCATCCTCCCGTACCTCCCCAGCGGCGCGGTCAGCTCCCTCGGCGGCTCGCTCAGCCTGATGTCCGGGATCAGATAATCCCCGCTGGGTGTGTATGTCAGGTGTACGCTCATTTTCAATGCCCCTCTCTGCGGTTTTCAGCCGCTCGTATTTCCTTATCACAAGTTCCACGTCCCGCAGGACTTGCGCGGACAGCTCGTTTGCCGCCGTGCCGAGCGCGAACGCCATGTCCGGCGTGTTGAAGTCGGTGATGAACTGGAAGTCATCGTCCTCGAAATGGTCGGCGGTGTCGAACCCGCAGCGCGACATCAGAGTGTACGCTATGCTGGTGGATAAGGCGTTCACGAATGCCACTTCTAGGTTGAAGTCGTCGAACTCTTCAAGGAAGCTGTCCTCGGCGCAGTAACGTATCTCGCGGGCGTTGTCCTCATAATACTCCCCGGCAAGCTGTTTTGCAATGCTGCGGAACGTGTCGGCGAGCGTGTCGCCCACGTCGTCGTATGTTTTGTCGAGGGATTCAAGCACAAGCTCCCTGTGTTCCTCACGCATTTCCCAGAGGTAGACGGAGCGGGAGTTGAACTGCGCTTCGGTGTCGTTTACGTCGAATACGTATTTTAGCTGAGGGTAACTGCCCGTGTCGTCAATGAGCGCTATGCCTTTAGTCCCACGCCGCACCCAACGGCTGAAGCTCTCGTTCCATGTTTCGATTGGCGCGCAGGCAATGGCGTCGGGGCGCTGGGCGTGTATCAACAGTTGGTCGGGGAACTGGTATTTGTACATTTTCGCGGCACTGTCGAGGAACCCTGTCCAGTTCCCGCGCCTCGCGGTTACGTCTTTTGCCGCCTGTTCCGCTATGGCTTGATAGTATTGCAGCTTGCTTGGCATGGTGCGCTACACCTCCGTTTCGTCGTAATCTTCGTCGTCATATGTGGGGTCAAATGAGAGCGCGGAGAAGCCTACGTCGGTCATTGCGTTTAGTTTCTTTAGGGTGTTTTCCGCGATTTCTCGCAGTTCCGGCTCTTCAAAATCCGGCATAGCGGCATTTAGGCTGTTTATAGCCGCTGTCCTGCTGCTTATGTCGAATATGCAGATTAGGTTTTCTTCCTCCGCTGTGAAAATGGTTATGTCCATCATGGTCATACCTCCAAGTCTTTGGTTTTCTGTGTGTCCGGCTGCCCCTGCGCCGCCGCTTTGCGTTTGCCTTGTTCAAGGCGTTCCATAAGCGACGGCTTCGTTTTCTGGGTTTCGCGGCTACCATTTATTTCGCCGCGTTCGGCGTGTACCGCTTTTGACAGATCGAGCAGCGATATTGATTTGCCCGCTTTTACGTCCGCTTCCAGTTCGGCGACGGTGGGCGCAGGCGGCGTTGATGCGGTAGCGTCCGCCGCATGGTCAATACTGGCGTGGCCTGTGCGTTCGGATTCGCGCTTTTCAGCTTCGCGGTAGCTTTCTTCGCCAAGGAAACCAGTCAGTTCCACAAACCCCGTGCTGTCAACGAAATGCGATGTAATATCATCGTTGCATTTCAGCACGATAACATCGCTGACCGAAACGGAGCGTGAGGTATACCCTGCGGGTATATCCACGTTGAAATCCTGATATATCCTGTTCAACAATGGATAGCGATCAGATAGGAACTCAACCCGCTCCGAAAAAGGTGCTGTATAGACAAGCTCGTAATTGGAACTGTCCACACTAAGTCCAATGGCTTCAAGCTCCCTCATTGGCGCGAAGCGGAAGTTATGCGCCTCGTCTATGCCGTCCTTGATTTGATAAATGCCGAACCTGTTGCCTTCGCCATATAGCAGTTCCGCTTCCCTGCGCCCCGTTATGTTTGCCGCGACTGCCATCTGCGCCGCGTAGACGGGCGACACTTCCCAATCCGCTTTTGTAATCCCGCAAAACCCATCGCTGCTGAACGTGATAATCTCATCACGGTCGAGAGCGAGAGCTTCGGTGTTGTCGGGGTAGAGCATATAGATTGGATGGTCGGTGTCAAAGAGTTCGACAGCCCTGCCAACGGACAGCGGGAGCATATCCGATTCGGTATAGCCGTATTCGTTCATTTCCGCTACCGTCCACGTTGGGTCGGGGAGCGACAAGTCAAGCGTCGTCGTTTTGGATTCCGCTGTTTCGGGGAATGCCCGTTTGACCGCTTCATAAACGCTTGCGGGCGCAGGTAATCCGTCAATACGCGGCGGTATGTTTTCGGGTGCGGGTGCGAAGCCGTGCGCCCATGTGTCGGGTGATTTTGCCACGGTGTCAATGCGCTGTTTTACCTCATGAGGCATATCCTTATCGTAGAACGTCACGGTGCGGTCGGGGTCGATATGAGCAATGGTAGCATAGTTGCCGTCCGATTCTTCGGCGCGGTTCCATACGGTGATGCCGTTGCCAAGAAAGCCGTAGCCGAGGTCATATTCCTTTTCGGTCATGGAATCTTTGACAATCGAATAGCCTTCTTCCTCAAGTCTCTCTTTCCATCTTCCATAAAGCGATTGATTCGTCTGAATGTCATTTGGATCCATGTTTTTTAGAGCTATGCTGAAATCGCCGTCGATTTTTTCTACACGCCACTTTTTGCCGCTTATCAGCAAAACATCGCCGACCTGCACTTCTTGTTTTTCCGGCGTCGGAATAATCACGCTGCCCTTATCATCGAACGTAACCCTGACCTCATCATCTTCAC
>Ga0099364_10004953_pt1 | contig 19957 bp, 12 predicted proteins | sample TergutTh196P3_FD_73070 | JGI IMG/M metagenome (GOLD analysis project Ga0099364, IMG submission 73070) | Microcerotermes parvus P3 segment gut microbial communities from Pointe-Noire, Republic of the Congo - Th196 P3 | ecosystem: Host-associated > Arthropoda: Insects > Digestive system > Gut ... | reverse complement strand
AATGTAGAGCAGGTTTATGGTTATGCCTCGCATCCTGAAGTTAGAAGCACCTATTTTGCGCTATGCAACGGATTGGAATTTGCGTTATATCGTAGAGAATTAACCAACACGCCAATTCTCTATTTTTGGTTAGAGGAGATTGAACATTATTGGGATAAATTAAAAATGTTTTTGTCGCCGAATAGTTTTCAGATAGGTAAAAATATCAACTACGACACAACCAATGCAACCGCACGACCTACCACTTTTGATTATGCAACACGACCGCTTTTGGAAGAGATTCCTGTAAAAAAGCAAGCTGCAAAACGGCATTTTGGAGTTCACGGATATTTTACCAAACAGACATGGAACGTGGTTGCCGATTATATCAGAAATTTCAGCAAGCCGGGCGATTTAGTGCTTGACCCATTTGGAGGTAGTGGAGTTACCACCATCGAAGCATTGATGAATAATCGAAAAGGAATAAATATAGACATTAATCCAATGGCAATTTTTCTTGTTGAATCTCTTATTTCACCCGTTAATCAATCAGAATTGGCAGAAACTTTTGAACAAATAAAAAACGAATATATTAAAAATGATCCGAAAACAAAAACCGAAATAGAGAAGGCAATCAAAAAATATCCACAACCAAAACCATTGAAATTACCAAAAGGCTCAGATGTAGAAACTGCTGACAATCTATTTAATGATAAACAGTTAGCACAATTAAGTTTTTTGAAACATCTTATTCTTAAACAAAAAAATAAGAGTATTAAAAATTCGCTACTTTTATCTTTTTCGGGAGTTGTTACAAGAGTAAATTTAACCTATCATATTAGCACAGCCGTGAAATCATCGACCGGTTTTGGCGGAGATGCTGCCGCATTTAGATATTATAGATACAGAATCGCTAAAAATCCAACAGAAGTTGATGTAATGCAATGTTTTGAAATGCGATACAAAAAAGTAATTGCTGCCAAAAAAGAGATGGAATATTTTATTAATGACCAAACAATTTCCAATGCCCAAATTATCAAAGGCACAGCAACAAACCTTAAATTTCTCCCAAAAGAGAGCGTTGATTATATTTATACCGACCCACCGTATGGTAAGAAAATTCCATACCTCGATTTGTCAACTATGTGGAATGCTTGGTTAGATTTTTATGTTACAGAAGAAGATTATCAACAAGAGGCAATTGAAGGTGGAGAACACAATAAAACCAAACAAGAATATAACCAACTGATTTCAAAAAGTATAGAGGAAATGTACCGTGTTTTAAAATACGACCGTTGGATGTCATTTGTTTTTGCGCATAAAGACCCTGAATTTTGGCACTTAATTATTAACACTGCTGAAAATTGTGGTTTTGAATATGTCGGTGCTGTTCCTCAAAAAAATGGACAAACAAGTTTTAAGAAACGTCAAAATCCTTTTACCGTTCTAAGCGGACAACTTATTATTAATTTTCGCAAAGTGCGTAATCCAAAGGCAATTCTCAAGGCAAATCTCGGAATGGACATCGCACAAATTGTTATGCAAACAATAGAAGGAATCATTGCAAAAAATAATGGCGCTACATTAGAACAAATAAACGATGAGTTGATTATCAAAGGTTTAGAATTAGGTTTTCTTGACTTACTAAAAAAAGAATATTCTGACCTGACACCAATTTTAATGTCCGATTTTGATTATGATAATGAAACAGAACTGTTTACAATCAAGAAAGATAGAAGTTTTAAAACAAAAATTGATGTAAGGCTACGCATAAAATATTATCTGATAAGTTATTTGCGCCGCATGGAACGTGAAAACACAATTCCAACCTTTGACGAAATATTTTTATATATAGTGCCACTCCTCAAAAACGGTGAAACACCTGAAAATCAGACCATTCTAAATGTTTTAAATGATGTTGCCGACAGAATAGAAGAAGATAGTTGGAGAATAAAACGAGAGGGTGGGGCGACTTTGTTTGAATGAAAAAAGTAAATTGACTATGAATAATAATCAAAATGAAATAATTCTTTATCAGCCAGATGATAGCACTGAGGTTGACGTGAGATTAGAGGATGAGAATGTTTGGTTGACTCAGTCACATAGAGGATATTGACAAGTATGAGGTATAAAAGAAGCGAAACAAGATTAAAATATGATTCCTACAATAATGATTGGGAAAAAACATATTATGATTTAGATACTGGCGGATATCTGGTAACTGAATCCAAAAGGTTGAGACTATCATTAAAAAGTGATAATGAAAAAGCAAAATACGCAGTAGAAAATGATATGTGCGAAACACTTGCAAAAAGTGGATACCATATTGAACATGTAAACAAAAGTTATGATATTCACATAAATGGAATAAAAGCTGATTTAAAAAAAACATGTGGAAGCGGAAATATTGAAAAGTATGCTAAAAAAGCAATTCGCGAGCAAGGTGCTGAAAAGGTTGTTTTTGAATTCCAAAATAATTCTAAAGAAGTTCAATTAAAATTGTTGAAGTTAAGTAAATATTATCAAATACACGGTTATTATTTTTTTTCAAATAAAAAAACAAAAGTTTATGAATTTTAATAAAAATAGGAAAGCCGGATTACTCCGGCTTAACAAGCGGTACGAAATCCATACCTATGAGTTTTACCCCACTTCATGCACGTTATAGCCCGCACACTTGGCTTTCCAATAAATTGGCGGCGCAAAGATACAAAAAATTTTTAATAAACAAGCAAAAAACAACAAAATTTTAACTTTTTTCAAAAACTATAAAAACAAAAATCTTATGAAAACAAAAAATGCGACAAAATCAGACCATTCAAAATGTACTAAATGATGTTGCTGATAGGATAGAAGAAGATAGTTGGAGAATAAAACGAGAGGGTGGGACGACTTTGTTTGAATGAAAAAAGTAAAAATATTTATTCATATTTTTCTAAAATAGTTTTATTTACTATTTTTGCACCCTCATAAAAAAATTAAATGATATGGAAACAATATCTCAATTGACATTAAATGACGCACAATTGTTTGTATTGCAAACACTTGCAATAACCAAAGGGAAACAAGAAAAAGAAGAGTTGACTTCTTTATATCTTGATTACGTTCAGAAAAAAATGGATAAATTATCAGATAAGTGGTGGGAAGAGAATGATATGAATAATGAAAAAATACAAAATATTTTAAAAACCCATATCAGAACTCCTTATTTATAAAATAAATGATTATAAATTATGAAATTCGTGAAATTTGTGGCTAAAAATATAAACAGATTAAACTTTCATAACTAGAATAATAAGCTCAATATTTCAATACATTCAATAACAAACAATTTCAATAAATTCAATAACAGATTAGTGGCTAAAAATAATAAGATATGAAATACTTTAACGTTGCTGGTCCCTGCATCGAGGGAGAGCATTATATGATTGATGCAACCGAGCGGTTGTACGACGAGTTGATGGAACTTATCAACTCAAAACAATACTACGTTGTTCACGCTGCCCGTCAGACGGGAAAAACAACGCTGTTAATTGACCTTGCCAATAAAATCAATAAAGAGGGCAAATATTATGCTGTTTATTGTTCTTTGGAAAGATTATACGGTGTAACAGACACTGGGATAGGAATATCAGCAATCTTCAATGCTTTTGCAATTGCATTAGAAAATTATCAACTACCGTTCTTTGAAAAATTTAAAGATAATATTGACATTTCTGATTTCTTAAATGCTTTTGGATTAGCATTGTCGAGGTATTGCAGAAAAATTGACAAGCCGCTTGTTATTTTCTTTGATGAGGCTGATTGTTTAACAGATGCAACATTGATTTCTTTTTTGCGACAACTACGCGACGGCTACATAAATCGCTCTATCGCTCCGTTTCCGAACTCTATTGCATTAGTTGGCATGCGCAATATTCGCGATTACAAGGCAAAAATTCGCGACAATCAGGAAACGCTTGGTTCGGCAAGTCCTTTTAATATTATAACAGAATCTTTGAATCTTCGAAATTTTACACAAATAGAAGTTGAAAATCTTTATAAACAACACACCGACCAAACAGGACAAGTTTTCGAAGATGAAGCACTTGAAATAATTTTTGGACAAACCCAAGGACAACCATGGTTAGTTAATGCAATTGCGCGACAAGTTATTGAAAAACAACTTAAAAATGATTATTCAATACCAATAACCGCCAAAATGGTTTCCGAAGCAATTAATACAATTATTCTCCGTAGAGATGTTCATATCGACCAACTGCTTGATAAATTGAAAGATGAGAGAGTGCAAAAAGTTATAGAAGAGGTTATAATGGGTGAAGGCGATGATATAGATTTTTTTTCAGACGATTATAGTTATGTAAAAGATTTAGGATTAATAAGAGATAATAATAAAGTTATTGAACCTGCAAATCCCATCTATGCAGAGGTCATTATTAGAGTTTTGAATAACAAAGAACAACGAATTTTAGAAACAGATGCCCGTTTTTCTGAGTTCCAAATGCAGAAATATTATAAGAATGATACTTTTGATTTGAGTTTGATGTTACAAGATTTTCAGCAGTTTTGGCGCGAAAATTCTGATATTTGGCAAAATAAATATCAATATAGAGAAGCAGCCCCTCACTTAATTTTACAAGCATTTTTGCAACGCGTCTTAAATGGAGGAGGTGATATACGTAGAGAGATGGCTACAGGTAGAAGAAGGTTAGATTTGTGTGTTGAATATCTTGGGAAAAAATATCCCATTGAGTTAAAAATTAACTATGGCAAAAAATATTTGGAACGAGGTACCGGACAGTTATTAAATTATATGGACATTCTGGGTTGTAACGAAGGTTGGCTTGTTGCATTTGATAGAAACGCAAAAAAATCGTGGGAAGATAAAATATACCAAAAAAGTGAAGAAAAAGACGGAAAAATTGTTAATATTTTTGGATGTTGAAAAAAAACGGCGAACGGTACACGGTGCACGGCGAACGGTACACGGCGAGTGGTACTCGGTGTACGGTGCAATATACCACAAGGGGTCAAGTGTTTTGGTTATTGAATAAAAAGTACACCTTGCACCGTAATAAAAATATAAACAGATGAAACTTTCATAACTAGAATAAATTCAATATTTCAATACATTCAATAACAAACAATTCCAATAAATTAGTGTATATTCGTGAAATTAGTGGCTAAAAATAAAAAAAATGAAAAATTTTGATTTATCCTTATATTTGGTTACAGACAGTACATATCCAAATCAATCTGAAAATGATTTTTTGAAAACCATTGACCAAGCCTGTAGAGGTGGAGTTACGCTTGTTCAATTGCGCGAAAAAGAGAAGTGCGGATTAGATTATTTTAACATTGCCCAAAAAGTCAAGCAAATAACTGATTCATATAATATTCCGCTTATTATTGACGACCGCGTTGATGTTGCAATGGCAGTAAATGCGGCTGGCGTTCACGTTGGTATAAGCGACATTCCTGTTTTTGTTGCACGAAAACTATTAGGAGATAATAAAATTGTGGGAGCTACTGCCAAAACTGTTGAGCAAGCCCTAAAAGCAAAGAAAGAAGGTGCTGATTACCTCGGAGTTGGTGCTATTTTCCCTACTACTACCAAAGTTGTTACCATACATACAGAAGTTACTACATTAAATGATATAGCCGCAAAGAGTAATTTGCCCATTGTTGCAATTGGCGGACTTAATGAATCAAATAGTCATGTTTTATTTGGAAGTAAAGCAAACGGAATTGCAGTAGTATCTGCTATTATGAAAAGCGAAAATCCTTTCGAAACATCAAAAATTTTAAAACAAATGGTTGTGGAAAATTTCAGATAGTTTATTTGTAGCCACGAATCTGTTTGTTATTGAGTATATTTAAATATAATCATTTGCTTGTTGAGTAAAGTTATTGGTAAAATGACGCAGAAAAAGATTCCTCGCTACACTCGGAATGACCATCTCGTCCCTTTTGATTGTGGATGTTCCGCTAGCGCTGAGCCACAGCGGAACATCCACAATTTATTAATTCGTCATTCCGAATGAAACGTAGTGAAATGAGGAATCTGAAAATATAAGAATGAAAGATAAAAAATTTTTAATTTTTATATATCTAATAATCAAACATATAAGATATTTTATAAATTATTTATTAATTCATTTAATTAAAAATAAACAAAATAATATTACTTTTGCGGCGAAAATATAGATATAAAATATGATAAAACCGATAGAAAAAATTATCGACCTTGGCGACGGAAGGTCAATTATTATTGAAACAGGCAAACTTGCAAAGCAAACTGATGGTTCGGTTGTAGTTAGGATGGGAAATACATTTCTCCTTGCGACCGTAGTAGCCGCCAAAGAAGCAAATCCGGGCACAGATTTTATGCCCCTTTCTGTTGAATATAAAGAAAAATTTGCATCAGCAGGAAGAATCCCCGGAGGATTTCAACGAAGAGAAGGAAAACCGTCTGATTATGAAATACTTATTTCACGTTTGGTTGACAGAGCACTGCGACCTCTTTTCCCCGACGATTTTCACGCAGAAGTTTTTGTGAACATTAACCTAATTTCTGCCGATAAAGAGAGTACACCCGACGCACTCGCAGGACTCGCAGCATCTGCAGCCCTCGCAGTTTCTGATATTCCTTTTGGAGGACCAATTTCAGAAGTTAGAGTGGCGCGTATTAACGGTGAATTTATGGTAAACCCTACAGCCTCGCAACTCAAAGAAGCAGACCTCGACATCATGGTCGGAGCATCTTTCGACAATATTCTTATGGTTGAAGGCGAAATGAAAGAAGTATCCGAAACAGACCTGCTCGAAGCAATGAAAATTGCACATACAGCGATTAAAATTCAGTGTCAAGCACAAATGGAACTTACTGAATTAGTTGGTAAAACTACAAAAAGAGAGTATTGTCACGAAGATAACGACGAAGAACTTCGTGAAAAAGTTAGAAAAGAAACGTACGACAAAGTCTATGCAGTCGCAGCAAAGGCAAATCCTAACAAACATGAACGTGCCGACGCATTTAAAGAAGTTTATGAAGAATTTATTGCCGCTAATTATGAAGGAGTAGAAGAAGATGACATTCCTACCGAACAGATTAAGAGATATTACCACGACATCGAAAAAGAAGCAGTCCGCCGTTTGATGCTTGATGATAATATTCGTTTAGACGGTCGCAAAATGGATGAAATTAGACCTATTTGGTGCGAAGTTGATTGGCTACCCGGTCCACATGGCTGCGCAATTTTTACACGTGGTGAAACTCAATCGCTCACTACCGTTACTCTCGGAACTAAATTAGACGAAAAAATTATTGACGACACATTGAACAAAAGTTTTGATAGATTTTTGTTGCATTATAATTTTCCACCATTTTCAACCGGAGAAGCACGTCCTTATAGGGGAGTAGGAAGACGAGAAGTTGGTCACGGAAACCTTGCCCTTAGAGCATTAAAACCAATGATGCCCGAAGAAAACCCATACACAGTAAGAATTGTCTCAGATATTTTAGAATCAAACGGCTCATCATCAATGGCTACGGTTTGTGCAGGTACACTCGCATTAATGGATTCGGGTATTAAAATCAAAAGACCCGTATCAGGAATTGCCATGGGACTTATTTCTGACCCCAAAACAGGACAATATGTAGTACTTTCTGATATACTCGGCGACGAAGACCATCTCGGCGATATGGACTTTAAAGTTACAGGAACATTCAATGGAATTACGGCAACTCAAATGGATATAAAAGTAGATGGACTTTCTTACGAAATCCTCGAAAAAGCACTTAATCAAGCAAAAGAAGGACGACTACATATTCTTGGCAAAATGGTTGAAACGATTGCTGAACCACGTGAAGATTACAAACCACACGCTCCACGCATTGTTACAATAAAAATTCCAAAAGAGATGATTGGTGCAGTTATTGGTCCCGGTGGAAAAATTATCCAAGAAATTCAAAGTGTTACAAATACTGTGATTGTTATTGAAGAAGATGGTGCATTTGGTATTGTTGATATTTCAGCCGTTGACAAAGAATCAATAGATAAAGCACTTGAACGAATTAATGCAATTGTTGCAGTTCCCGAAGTAGGAAAAATTTATTCAGGGAAAGTGAAATCTATTTTGTCATTTGGTGCTTTTGTGGAGATTTTACCCGGAAAAGAAGGACTACTACACATTTCTGAAATAGAACATAGACGCCTCGAAAGGGTGGAAGACGTTTTACAAGAGGGAGACACAGTAGAAGTAATTCTCCTTGAAATAGATAGCCGTACGGGAAAACTTAAACTCTCTCGAAAAGAATTATTGCCAAAGCCCGAAAAAACCGAAAATACTTTTGTCAGAAAAAATCATCCCCCACCACGAAGAGACAACAATCCACGAAAAGATTTTCACCCGAGAAAAGATAATTTTCAAAGAAGGGAAAACCCAAATAGGAGCGATAAACATAAGTGGAATTAGGTCATTTATAATGCTTTTGGTGCGTCCGTTTATTTGGAATGAAATGTTAAAATGGATTTAATAGTAAAGTGCTAATATTAAAATAAATAGGAAACATGAAAAAGCAGATTTTAACAGGCGAAGAATCTTTTGAAAAGATTATCGAAGGAAATTTTTTTTATATTGATAAAACCTTTTTTATCAAAGAATTTCTTGAGAATAGAGGCACAGTTACTCTAATAACCCGCCCGCGCAGATTTGGGAAAACCCTCAACATGAACATGTTAGACCACTTTTTTGATATAAATAAGGATAGCAAGACCTTATTTGACGGGCTTAAAATAATGGAACACAAAGATTTAGTAGAAACGCATTTGAATAAATATCCCGTTGTCTCGCTTACATTAAAAAATGTTGAGGAAGATACATACAAAGAATCTATTGAAAATATTAGGGACTTGGTTTCCGAAATATATCAAAAAAATGAATACTTGTGCGAAAACAATAACCTGAACGAGTTTAAAAAGACACAATTTTATAGACATTGTTCCAAAGAATCAACAGACGTAGAACTAAAATCAGCACTAAAATTTCTGACATCATGCTTGTACACTTATCACAAAAAACGCGTAATTGTTTTGTTAGACGAATACGACACCCCAATTGATAATTCAGTACAAAATGGTTTTTATAAAAAAATGATTAACTTTATGCGCGGTTTCTTAGGTAGAGTTTTCAAAACTAATGACTACCTTGAATTTGGAGTTTTAACAGGAGTACAGCGAATTTCAAAGGAAAGTTTAATAAGCAGTTTTAATAATCCTTTAGTTTGCGGAATTATGGATAAAGATTTTACAACATGTTTTGGTTTTACAGAAACAGAAGTAAAAGAAACATGCGCCATTTATGAAATAAGCGACAAATATGATGAAATCAAAAACAGGTACGATGGCTATAGATTTGGAGGGCAAGACATGTACAATCCTTGGAGTATCGTAAGATATGTAAAAACTCAGGAACCTGACAATTATTGGATAAACACTGGCTCTTTGCATATATTACAAGAAGTTTTTTATAAAGGGGACAATGAGTTAAGAAATGATTTTGCAGGATTAATAACAGGCAAACCTATTACAATGTCGTTGGAAGATGGAATCACATATCCAATAAAATATGTTAATTCGAATACTTTTTGGACTTTGCTTTTAAACGCAGGCTATTTAAAACCTTGTAACGGAGCAAAAACAGGTAAATTTGGTGCAGAACTTGTAAATATGGAAATCATAAGTATGTTTTCACGCTACGCAATTGAGTGGTTTAGCCGCCAAAAATCTGCTACCCCAAAAATAATACAAGAATTTGTTCATCTCTTGTTAATTGGTGATAAAGAGGGAGTTAGTAATATACTTAATGATGACCTTCTAAACAACCCAAGTTGCCACGATTTTAAAAAAGAAAATTGTTATCATTTGTTTATTTATGGAATATTACTCGCTGCTTCGGATGATTATATTGTCTACTCAAACCCCGAATCAGGAAAAGGACGCTCAGATTGTTTGCTCAAACCTTTTGACAAAGAAAAAAATGCTGTAGCTATTGAATTCAAACATTGTGGGGACAAACCCGCCACTTCGACCAAAAAAATTACAGAAATCCTGAAAGAAGAGGCTCAAAAAGGTCTTATACAAATTGACGAAAAAGCATATATCCACAATTTAAAAAAGGAAGGTTATAATAAGATATTAAAATATGGCATTGCATTTTACAAGAAAAAGTGCGAAGTGGCGATGACAATGGTTAATGAATGTATTGAAGTTGAATTCTGCGAAACGAAATAGAATAATTAAAAAACACTGAGAATTCCGACAATGAACAGGAAAGAATCAAAATCAGTTCAATTCCATAATGCCCACGAACAGCATCATAAAGACGGGTTTGCGAAATCTGAAGATCCATTTTATGTTCTGCGAAATAAAGATTGCGTCTTATACAAGTTTATGGTCAGACAATTGGAACTTTTGCGTCCGCTATTAAAAGAAAAAAACAGTTGGTTGACAATTGGCGACTATACCGGATTCGAGGCAAAATATTTTGCAGAACAGGATCAGCGTGCTACTGCTTCTGACCTTTCGGATGTATATTTAAAAGTGGCAAAAGAGCAAAATTTGATAGAACATTATGCGAAGGTAAATGCCGAAGGTATCGATTTTGAAGAAAATCAGTTTGATTATTTGTGTTGCAAAGAATCGTTTCATCATTTTCCGAGAGCATATTTAGGTTTATATGAAATGTTAAGAGTTGCAAAAAAGGGTATTGTGTTAATCGAGCCTGTTGATATTTTGTCCAAAATGCCCCTTCTACTTTTTCTGAAAAACATATCCGACCGTATTAATCCATATTTTATCAATAAGATATGGAAGAATCGTTTTTCATGGGAAGGGGTTGGCAATTATGTATTTAAAATTTCTATCAGAGAAATAGAAAAAATTGCAATGGGCATTGGTCTCCCCTGTATTGCTTATAAAGAAATAAATATCCAATTAAAGACAGTACCTACCAAGTGGGGAAACCTTATGCAGGTTCCTTTTGATAAAAAACTTTACAAAAAATTGAAACGTAGATTGGCTATCTGGAACTTTATTTGCAAATTGAGAATAATTCCTTATAACACTTTGTGTGCCATTGTTTTTAAAGAAAGACCGTCCCAAGAACTATTAAAAGAACTAAAACAGAATAAATTTAGAGTAATAGAACTTCCTACAAATCCTTATAGTAGTCGTTTATAAAATGATTTTTTTCAATTAAAAAACAATTATTACTTTTGCAAAATATTATTAACCAACATTTTTTACATCAATATGCAGACATTTCAATCTGAACTAAAATCTAACCTCGACATTTTTCTGTCTAATGAGGTAAATAAGTATATTCGTGCCGACCTTTTGAAAATCGACCTTCACTGCCACGACCATAATAGCGACGAGCCTGATGAATTAATAGGGCGCATCTTAAACGTTCCTGAAACATGGATTTCGAGCAAAAGGGTTATTGAAGAGTTACAAAAGAATGGTTGCGATGCCATAACAATTACCAATCACAATAATGCCCGCTCGTGCTACGAAATGCAAAAAAAGGGTTTTGATGTGCTTACGGCAGCCGAATTTAGTTGCTGGGTACCAGATTTCAACATTGGAATTCACGTTCTAACATACGGATTTACGCCCGAACAAGAAAAAAAATTGAACAAACTTAGAACTAATGTTTACTCGTTTCAGGAATATACTTGTTCTAATAATATACCTACCATTTGGGCACATCCGCTTTATCATTACGCTTCCGACAAAATGCCGCCGCAAGATTTTTTTAACAAAATGTTACTTATTTTTGAACGTTTCGAAATGCTTAACGGTCAGCGAGATACATGGCAAAATATGTTGGTCAAAGAGTGGATAAAAAGCGCAAAACCTGAAAGTATAAAATCTTTTTCTGAAAAATATAGCATAAATCCCGAAAAATATTGTCGAAATCCTTATAAAAAATCATTATGCGGCGGGTCTGACAGTCATTCGGGGTTCTTTGCAGGACTAACAGGAACATACCTCTATATCCCGCAACTGCAAAAACGATTGCAAACCGAAACTAAATCACAACTTGCCTTAGAAGCAATTAGAAACGGTAATATGTTCCCTTATGGCACTCACCAAAACTCAGAAAAACTGATAATCTCTTTTTTAGATTATGTTTGTCAAATTGCACTTAATTACAGAGACCCAGGACTAATGCGAATATTACTACACAAGGGCAAGACTACTGATAAAATCATTTCAATGATTGCCTCAAACGCTTTTGCAGAAGTACAACGGCATAAAGTTACCATGTCGTTCATTAAAATTTTTCACAATTGTTTGCTCGGGCAAGCGCCATCATCACTTAAAAAATTGATTATCAAATCAGTATATAAGCCTGTTTTTGACGAAGTAGTTAAAATGGCAAAGGAACACCAAAAAGGCAAAGGTTTTATGGCTGATGAATATTACAAGTCAATATGCTCAATAAACAATCATTTAAACGAATTGCTCTGTTTGCGATTAGAAAAAAAATTTAATAAAATCGAAAAAAATAGTAAATTGAGCGAGGAAGGTTTCGAAAAATTTATTTCACAACTTGAATTTCCGAGCAGTGTACGTTCATATACAGAGAAAAACAGCAAAATAAATAACAACGGTATAAACATAGAAAAATTTTTAGACGGACTTTCTTTTCCATTTTTGGCATCATCACTGTTGCTTTCAGCGCATTTTGCGGGCGCAAGAGTAATGTACAACACACGACCATTTCTTAAAGAATTTTCTGAAAATTTAGGAAAATATAAACACCCCGTACGCGCCTTGTGGCTAACTGATACTTTTGAAGATAAAAATGGGGTGTCGGTTGTATTGCAAGCAATGCATCAAGAAATAAAAAATCGAAATCTACCAATCGACATTTTAGTATGTAGTAACACCCTCAAAAATGATGATAATTTGTTAGTAATGAAACCGTTGAGTGAGTTTCAAATTCCACTTTATCCCGACCAACCTGTGAGAGTTCCGAACTTTGTTGAACTTCACAATTTGTTCCAAGAACGTGAATATGACCGAATTATATGCTCAACAGAAGGTTTAATGGGCGCAATGGGGTTGTATTTGAAATTTGCTTATTCAGTACCTGCAAGTTTTTTTGTACATACCGATTGGGTTATGTTTAGTCAAAAAGTACTTAATTTTGACCGACATAACAGAAATCGGGTGCGCCGTTTTCTGCGTATGTATTATGGCGCTTTTGACCGAGTGTTTGTTCTTAATGAAGACCATCGTAAATGGCTAACAAGCCGTGAAATGAATTTCCCAAATGAAAAAGTTTGTCTAACAGCACATTGGGTTGATTCTATTTTTACAGAACAAAAAACCTCAAAAAAAGAGTCACTCGGAATAGAAAAAAATCGTCCAAAAATGCTTTATGTAGGCAGAATTAGTAATGAAAAGGGAGTTATGGAACTTCCTGATTTGTATAATGAAATAGTAAAAGTACATCCTAACGTTGCGCTTATAGTTGTTGGACAAGGACCTGCGACAGAACAACTTAAAGAAAAATTACCCGAAATAATCCATCTCAATTGGGTTGAAAGAGAAAAATTGCCCGAAATATATTCAGCCGCCGATATCCTTGTTTTTCCATCAAAATTCGACACATTTTCATGCGTGGTATTGGAAAGTTTAAGTTGCGGACTACCCGTAATTGCATATAATAAAAAAGGACCAAAAGATATAATTATTGATGATAATTGTGGATTTTTAATCAATACAAAAGAGCAGATGGCAAATAAAATAATATCATACCTTTCAACACCAAACCTACATCAAAAGTTTAGAAATGCCGCAATAAAAAGAGCCGAACATTACAACGTAAACAATATTTTAGAAAAATTTGTAAAAGATATTGGGATGTGAGTTTATAGTAAGTATTGGTTAGCGGTTAGTGGTTAGTGATTAGTGGTTAGTGATTAGTGGTTAGTATTGAGTAATGAATAATGAGTAGTGGGAAGTGGGTATTGAGTAGAGTGTACTGAATACTAAATACTAAATACTGATTACTGAATACTGAATCTATAAGAGGTGCACAAGTTCAGAACTCCTGACTTGGCATTTTCTATTAACTTTAACTACAGGATATTACAAAAATGTTACCACAAACAAAAAAAGTCTCATTTTCGGATATACCCCGAATTGCGCTTACGGTCGACCGCAAGGGTACGCCCCTACCGGGTTATCTACGTGGCACTCCTTGCGGAGTGCTGCTGCGTGGGATGCAGAGAATATGTGATGATGAATGCCCCGAATTGCGCTTACGGTCGACCGCAAGGGTACGCCCCTACACGGGTTATCCACGTTGCACTCTACCGAGTGCTACAGTGTGGAATACGGGGAATATGTAGGGTTTGTGTTTTGGGAGAATGCCCCGAATTGCGCTTACCGACGACCGCAAGGGTACGCCCCTACACGGGTTATCTACGTTGCACTCTACCGAGTGCTACAGTGTGGAATACGGGGAATATGTAGGGTTTGTGTTTTGGGAGAATGCCCCGAATTGCGCTTACGGACGACCGCAAGGGTACGCCCCTACACGGGTTATCTACGTTGCACTCTACCGAGTGCTACAGTGTGGAATACGGGGAATATGTAGGGTTTGTGTTTTAACTAAACTCTACACTCTAAACTCTACACACTAATATCTACACTCTACACACTAAACTCTAAACTCTACTCACTAAACTCTACCACAAGCCTCTCAACCACAAATCCCCCACTATCAGACCAAATCTTCAAAACATAAACACCACTCTCATATTTTTTCAAATCATCAATAAACAAAGTACCTTTTAAATCAGAGTATTCTGCATATTTGCGCCCTTGAATATCATAGATTTCTACTCGGGAGAGACCAACTCAGGAGATGGTTACACTGCCTGGGTTTAACCCCCGAATTGCGCTTACGCTTATTCGGGGCATCCCCTAAAATGCGACATATTTGCTACAATGAAAAAAAATCGAACAAAAATAAAAAAATCAAAAATATATAAAGTTGATTATAAACAAATTACAAAAAACCAAACCAAAATCCCAAAAAATTTTAACTTTTTTTTACATAAATTTGGAACATATAAAAAACTATTTTTAACTTTGTAAAAATTTTTTTCATGAAAAAATTTTATATCATATTACTAATAATTGCTTTGCTTGTTGCAGGCAGCATATCTGATGCCCAAAACAGATTTGTTGCTCGCGGTGCAGAACCCGATGAGGACGAACCGTGTGCACTAATGCAAAACCAGCAAGACAAAACCCAACAAGAACAACCTCAATGGCACAAAATATATAGAGAACAAACTTTTGGACAACTACCAAGCGAACTCCCCATCCACAAAAGAGAAAAACCCGATATTATAAGATTGGAACCACAGAACAAAAAACAAAGAAATGAAGAAATATGGTATGAACCCGACACTGTTACATTGCTGGGTATAGATAGGGAAGTACGAGAAATATATATATACAACGAAAAGGGTTTAAGAGACACCATTTTTCATCAAGACAGGTGGCTCAGTTACCAACCCGAACTACAAACTTATGCTCGCTCAATTTATTCCTACAATGCAAGCAACCGAGCCGATACTTTGACAGGGCAAGTATTGTTGACTGATGGCACTTGGAGTAATTACAGAATGCAATCCGCAGCATACGATTACAATGGAAATCAAACAATGTTCTTATCACAATTTTGGAACGGACAAAATTGGGTAAACGAATATAGATATATATCCGAACATGAATACCCAAACAATTTAATTACAGAATATTACCAATATTGGTACAATAATGAATGGGTTTATATGAATTCAGATTATCGCCTATCGTATACATACGACAAAAACAACAACCAACTAACTGAACTCTCACAAAGATGGATAAACAACAATTTTGAAAATTACAAACTGAAAACATCAACATACAACGAAAACAATCTGAACGATACCATTATTAATCAAAATTGGAACAGAAACGAAAATGCTTGGGTAAATGTTGATAAAAGTATATATGAGTATGATGAAATGGGAAATACAATATCTTTTTATTTTAAAAAATGGGAAAATAATGATTGGCAAAGTTATCAAATAAGCAATTTTGTTTATGACAAAAATAATAATATGCTCAATAGAAAGATATCATTTTTTAGAAATGAAGTATGGGTATTCGAACGAGAATATATTTATGCATATAATTCGTATAGTAGCCTTTTGTCTAGTTCCTTATTTGTGTTCAATGCAAATGATAGTGTTTGGATTAATCAACAAACAAGTTTGTACTTTTTCAATGATGCTCAATTATTAGATTCAACATTATTTCAGGAAAGAGAGATAAATGTAAACAAAGTGATTTATCAATATGAAAACAACAACAAAATTAACACATTATGGAAGCGTTGGCAAAATAACGAATGGGCAAATCATGGATTAACATTGTATGAATACGGCGAATTTAGCAATTGTATCGAAGGTACTGAATGGAGATGGGAAAATGGCGAATGGGCTCAATATTACTACTCTGCCATAGAATTAACCTATAATACTTTGCAAAGTTCTATAGGTGGTTCTTGTCACAAAATAACAGCATCATATACTGAAACTGCAAAACAGGAAATTGGTTTGTGCGATTGTTTTGTTTTTTTGGAATCTGAAATTGAAAATCAAAACTCTGTCTCGCTATCGTGGACAAATTCCGCAAATAATGATTTAGTTGTTGGATATCATGTTCTTAGAAACGAAATTCAATTAACGGATGTATTACTCACAGAGCCAACTTTTTCGGATGAAAATCTACCCGTTGGGGAATATTCCTATTTTGTTGTTTTTTATTTTAACAATGAATGTGATTCGGTGTTTTCAAATAATGTTGTTGTTACCATTGATGATGTTGGAATCAATTTTGAGAAAAATGACGAAATAGTTATTTATCCTAATCCAACAAGTGGAAAGTTTTCAGTTTTCAGTTTTCAGTTTTCAGTTGAAAACATCGAGATTTTCGATATAGCAGGACGTCTTGTATTCACCCCAAACCCCATAGAGGGGGCTTTTGACATTACTCATTTGCCGAACGGCATCTATTTTGTACGGATAAAAACAGACAATGAAATTATTACCAAAAAAATAATCAAAAAATAATGTATATTTTTGAAATTTAATTTATTAACTAAAAATAAAAAAAATGAGGTTTTTTTTTTCTAAAATTAAACCAATTTCGTAACATATACAACTTTTATATATGTTTTTTTTAATAATTATTTTTGTTTCACTAAATGTTTTTAAAATGAAAAAGACATTATTAATTTTAAGTATTGCAGCGTTAGCAACGATTGCGGGCGCGCAAAATTGGGTGGAATTTACAAAATCGAATCCCGCCATAAGTGAAGTTAACCTATTGGAAAACAGTTCCACACGGGTTAAATTTGAAGTAACGGTACCCGGCATTTATGTTCGGATACCGTTGTGGGCGGTGTAACCTACACACGCTTAATGCTGCCGGGGGGCAGTGCGGTTAATTCCGCAGGCTCGCCCGAACTGCCTGTATTGAGGTATAAATTTGCAGTACCAGAACATGCAGGAATAGACATAGTTAGCAAAGTAACTTCGCGCCAAACGCTTTCGCCTTGTCTTGTCTATCCCGTGCCAAATTATGAGTTTGGAACGGATGCCGATGGTAACGATGTTCTTGTTGAGCAGTTTACCTACGTTGCCAATGCCTACGCCGTGCCTCGTACGGGAAACGAACCTGTAGCAATTGTTGCTTCAAATGGTGCGTTTCGTAAGCAGAAATACTCTGAAATAGATTTGAACATCTTTGAGTATTGCCCTGTATCGGGAAATTTGGAAGTTCTTGAAAATTTTCAAATAACTCTTGAATTTCAAAATCCGACAGGCGAGTTCTCTGTTGATTTGGGTATTTTTTCAAAGACTGCCGAATTAACCTTTATAAACTACGAAGGCAGTGGAATAAGCGCTGTGGCAAACGATAAAAAGTTTATGTCGCCCAATTTCCAAAAAGGGAGTATAACTTGGAAAAATATCAGTACACCCGCAGATGTTGTAGGTTTGGAATGTGACTATTTGATTATCACAACATCGCAATTTTTTTCAGAATTGGACACGATCTCATGCCAGGTATATCGCCTTGCTGACCACAGAGCATCCTACAATGGTTATGATGTGGTTATTCTTAATTCTGACCAAATTATTGCGGCTAATTTTGATTATGAAGGGAATCCGGGCGACCCTCTTGATCCTGACAAATACATCAAAGAGCAGCGCATACGAAAATGTATCAAAACCATTTATGAGACGGGCACTGCAAACAATACGGTCGATGGCAGTTTGGGTTTTGTATTGCTTGTAGGAGATTATGAGAACAATGTAGGAATTCCAGGTTCAAAGGATCATGATTATCATGTTCCCAGTGAACCAACAAATAAATATCCTTCCGATTATTACTATAGTTGCATTACAAAAGATGTATCAGGTATTTATGACAAATTTGGCGACATAATAATAGGCAGATTTTGTGTAGTAGATTCCGTTCAGCTATGTAATATAGTCCAAAAGACAATAAACCATGAAGTGGAATATTCTCCGCAATTTTGGCGTAAAACAGCCGGATTTAGTAATACATATACAGATTTCGGTTATGATCGTTACTACGATTTTTTAATAAACATAATGAATAGTTCGGGTTGGAATTACACTATTGTTGAAGGTAATTGGCAATGCGCAATACCTACAATAAACTATTTAAATACAGGAACTTCTTTTGTTCAATATATTGGAATGCCTAATGTTTCACTTTTACCTTCATCTTGGGAATGTGGTTTGAGTACAAATTATTTTTCTGAAGAATTAAGTAATAATTATAAAGTTCCATTTATAAGCGCTGTAAGCTCAAATACAGGTCATTTTGACGATATGGATTGTGTAGGAGAATTTCTTACAAGTTATAGTTCAACCAAAGGAGCTGTGGGGTATATAGGACCAACTAGAAGAATGACTCTTCAAATTTCATATCCTTCTATGCTATATCACGAACTTATCCTTCATTACTTTTTCATAAAAAAACTATCTATAGCTGGTGAACTTTTACTAGCAACAAAATATAATGATTTAGAAGAAAGTTATAATTTGCATCGAAAGTATGGATATATTCTTTTTGGCGATCCTGCCCTAAACATATTAGCTGAAGGTTATGAAATAACCCGTGATGTAACAGCCGAATGTCCTGCTGAGATAAATACCCAAGTTTCAGTGCGCAATAATGCAACGCTAACTGTACCAGCAAATTGCTCGCTAAGTTTTTCGGGTAATGGAAGTTTAATCATAGAAGAAGACGGCAACCTTGTAATTGGCGAAAACGCACTAATAACCTCTGATGCAAACGGCGTTGGCAATTCAATTATTGTCAATGGAGGCAACATAACAATTGGCGATGGCGCAACATTCAGCAATTTAAGTGGCGGAGTTACAATTGGTAAAAATTTTGATGTTAACCAAACGCCATATTATGATAATATGTTGTATAGTCTTAGCAATGTAAATTTTAACAATACCAACCTCAATCATATTAATACCCGATTGAATCTTACGAATTGTAATTTTACAAATAGCGATGTTTCTACTTATGCAAGCAAAGCAACCATTGATGGCTGTTCTTTTGATGCGTCATCTTTTGTTGCTTATCAGTCGGATTTAATTGAAGCGCCACCTCATCCTCGTATCCAATTTGCAAGCACTACTATAAAAAATAGTTATTTTATCGATTCAGAACAGGCTGCAATATCAATTTACGATTCGCCTTATTTTGAAATTTCGACAAATCAGATAACAGGATGTTCAGATGGTATCTATTTAAGTGGCTGCGGTTTTACACAGTCGCAGTTATGG
>Ga0099364_10004952_pt1 | contig 19957 bp, 15 predicted proteins | sample TergutTh196P3_FD_73070 | JGI IMG/M metagenome (GOLD analysis project Ga0099364, IMG submission 73070) | Microcerotermes parvus P3 segment gut microbial communities from Pointe-Noire, Republic of the Congo - Th196 P3 | ecosystem: Host-associated > Arthropoda: Insects > Digestive system > Gut ... | reverse complement strand
AAGACGGTATTTTACGGGCGAACACTGTTCGCCCCTACAACATTTTGTACATGCGTAAAATTGGATGCCCATATGTAGGGACGCACATTGTGCGTCCGCGACTTTTACAATCGCCTAATGTAATTCATACATTGGAGGAAATTAAGATGATAAAGGAGGATATTAGGATGAAAAAAGTAATTAGTTTTTTCTTGGCTGTAGCTGTACTGATAGCGATACTGCCTCTTGCAGCCATAGCTTCTGCGCCTGTTTTGAGCCAACTGCCGATCGCTTTTAGCGGCGGCATCAGGTTCATTGATCTCACGGAGGCGCATTGGGCATATAAGGATATTATGGCCTTGACGAATATGGGGGCATTAAACGGTTATGAGGATGGCACATTCCGGCCAGATAGTAATTTGACTTTAGGCGAAATGGCGAAAATTGTCAGTGAAACTTTTGTTCTTGGAAATCCGCCCGGTTGGGTTTTTGACCCAAACAAATCTGAATACTTGTATGAAGAGGAAGATGCGTGGTATGCGTCGTACGCTATTGATATATATTGGTATTATCATAGCGGCACTGACGGCATGGGGAATTTTTATGGCATTGGCTTGGCGCGCAGGCGCGACGTGGCCCATGTTTTAGTAAATGTGCTTAATACGGATTACCAGTTTGATTTTTCGACTGCGAATTATAATGTGCCAGACAATTTCGCGGATTTGTTAGGCAATAAATTCACTGATATGCATGACTTAACATATGAAGACGCTTATTTGTCTTGGGATCATCCGTGGTTATATGACGATCCTTCGTATATGTATGTAGCAAGTGAGCTTGGCATAATAACAGGGTATTCCGATGGCACGTTCCGGCCTTTTGACAATATTACCCGTGCGGAATTTTGCACAATGGTAAATAGGGCATTGGCCATGCGCGGCAACTAGGATAATAGTGTTCACGACGGGTGCCGCCACCAGCATGGCACGAAAGTATGGAGTCGTGGACACTATCGCAGCGAAACGCGGCGCGCGGGTACAACGCGGCGCGCAGGCGCTTCGCGCCTGTTAGGTGAGGGGAACCGCGCTTCCCCGAACCGACGACTTTCATAATAATAATAGACCGGCTACCCGTGCCAGTGGCGGGCGAACGCCTTGCGCGTCAGTTCCACGGCGCGCGTCAGCCGCTGCGGCTCGCCGCGTACGGAGGTGATGTCACGGAATGTTATTTCCAGCGGGCAGCCTGCGGCGGCCTTGACTGTCTCCTCCATATGGGCAAGGAATGCCTCCTCATTGAAGACGCTGTCGACACTGATGTAGTTGGGAGACGGTTTGCGGTGGTAGCAAACCTTCGTGCCGCGTATCATGTCGCCGAGGGCGCGTTCGTCGCACCAGGGCGACACCGAGACCTTGCGCAGGTTTTTCATGCGCGACAGGCACGGCGCCCATATAGTGTGGACCGGCTCGCAGCAGCCGTAGCTGACCAGGCCGAATCGGTCGGTGACCTCTTTTGCGTAGGAGAAGAAGAATTCGTCGTACATCGCGGCGGACATGCCCACCGTCTCTTGAGAATTGGCATATACCCAGAGGTCGGAGGCTTGCGGCGCCGCGCATGAGGGAAGCGGTTTGCCCGCACTTCCTGCTGGGTACGCGGGCGTCCCGCCCGCCCCCGCGTCCTTTGCGTCCTCCGCGCCCACCGCCTCCGCGCCAATGTTGCCCGCGCCGCCCGCCCCGGGCAGGTCGTCCGTGTAGCCGTACGAATCCTGTGGGACGGTGGTGGCGTCGTTGTTGTAAGCCAGCGCCCCACCGGCTTCCAGCGCGTCGACATACGCCAGGTACTCGTCCGTCAACCTTCGGACTATCTTGTGGAACAACTCCGGGTAGTCCATGATGGACATGAACATCGTCTCCATGCCCATATATCGGAGCAGTATGCCCGCCGGATTAAACGACACGGGGCGGAACTCCGCCCGGACCGCCAGGATGTCGCCCAAGACGTCCTGTGCCTGTTCCATCAGCGCATGCGTCTCCGCCAGCCCGGCGTCGATATGGCGCGTCGACGCCCCGAAAACGGCGCTGTCCGCTTCCAAATCGTTCAACACATAGCCGTACCTGTACGCCAGGCTTTCGGCGCCGTCCGCTTCGCACATGTGGATGATCTCGGGGAGAAAGCCGAACGGTGTAAAGCTGTTGGGGATCGCCACCGAAACGGACGCCGGGATCACGCGATCATCCTTATACTGTTCATGCTTGAAGATATAATGAACCATCTGGCGCTCGAGCGCCAGCGCGAGCGGGCCCTCGCAATTCGGCGCTGGATAGACCTCGCTCTCGATCCCGTGGAATTCCATTGTGACCAGCGGATGCTCGGTCTTCCCGCCGTTCAGTCCGCGCCACAGCGCCTCGCGCTCCGCCATAACCGGCAGCGCCGCAATCTCCGCCTGGCGCTTAGCCAGTTCCCTTAATATGCCGCGTTCTTTTACTGTGATAGTCATTATATTAACCCCGCATAATTTCTGTATAATTTTATTTTTACATCTAGCTTTAACTTTTAGCCCGTTTTACATTAAACGCGGAAGGCACAAACCTGTAGGCTTCCTTTTTGTCTATTTTGGTTGTGTAGCGCGTCGCTATGCGCTCGCCACAGCCGGGGCAATACAACGCGCCATGATATTTGGAAAAATCGATCGTGCCCTCAATGATCCTGTCGTTGTACATCTTAACAAAATTACTCTCGCCGTATTTTTGGTACCTGGCGATATAGTATTTGCAATACGCGCAATGAACTAATAATATATGGCTGCCACGCACTTTTTTGCAATTGGGGTTTTTGTAAACTTCCATGTGCTTATGATAGTATATTATCTGACAATATGCCATAGAGACGGCGTTTTTCCGAAATGATACGCCGTCACGTTACCTACGAGTCCAGACCAAAATGACGGCGTTTACCCAACTTGATACGCCGTTACATTACCTACGAATCCAAACCAGTGAAAGGAGACGGAATCGACTATGTATATTATAGACGCAGACACACATATTTCCCCACTTAACGAGGCTACGTCCTGCCGCGTGGAGACGCTTATCGACGAAATGGACCGCGCCGGGGTCGCGCGCGCCGTGGTTTGGCTGCAGCCACCATATATGCGGGACATCGATTCATCGCTCGAATATATCCATGCTTCCGCAAAAAAATACCCCGACAGGCTGCTGCCCTTTGGCTGGGCCAACCCGCATTTGGGGCGGGACAAGTCCATCGATACCATTAAAAAATGTATGCTGGAATACGGGTTTTACGGCGTAAAGCTGAACGGGGCGCAGGACAGCTACTACATCGACGACGAAAGTTTTTCAATGCCGCTTGTGGAGGAGATCGCAAAGCTCGGAGGTATGATATGCTTCCATGTGGGCGTCGATGCGTACAGCTACACGCATCCTTATCGCGTCGCGAAAATAGCGAGGCGCTATCCGGAGACGAATTTCCTGCTGGCCCACATGGGCGGCGTCGGCAAGCCCGATTTGGCGAACGAGTGCGTGGAGATGGCTCAGGAATGCCCTAACCTGTATCTTGTAGGCAGCGTGATCAGTTTTAAAGCGGTGTTGAACGCAGTAAAGAAGTTGGGCGCGGACCGCGTATGTTATGGCAGCGATATGCCGTTCGAGACGATGAGGGCCGTGACGGCAGCCTATCTGGCGCTGTTGAAGGGCGAGGTAAGCGATGCGGACGCCGAATTGGTGATGGGCGGGAACGTGAAGAGGCTGTTTAAGCTGTGATGATGTGATGTTAAGTTTAATATTCATTGCTAAAGGAAGTTATTATATTAATTGATAAAGGAAGGTATTGTCATGTCTGAAAAATCGGTTTATGAAAGCGCTTCGTTTCCGGGCAAAAAGCCGAACCGGATCAGGGAGCTGTTTAACGCCGGAAAGCCCACCGTCGCGACCAGGATATTTAGCAGTTGGCCTCTGATAACCGAGGTCGCCGGCAGCACGGGGATGTACGATTATGTTGAGATCCTGGCCGAGTACGCCCCGCTGGAGCAGCACGATCTGGAGAACATCGCGCGGGCTGCGGAGCTGCACAACATGGGCACAATCATCAAAGTGGATTACGCCAACCGCGCGTACGTGGCGCAAAAGGCGGTGTCCAGCGGGTTCCAGGCCGTGCTGTTCGCGGATCACAGGACTGCGGAGGACGTCGAGGCGTCGATTAAGATGCTTCGCGCCGATTGCCCGCAGGACGGTGGTGTTTTCGGGTTCACGCCGCGCAGGTTGATCGGCTACAGCGCGGGCATCACGCAAATGCAATTTGCGGATATGCTGCGCGACGTCGTTTGCTGCTTCATGATAGAGAAGAAGGAAGCGGTGGACAACATCGATGAGATATGCGCCGTAAAGGGCCTCGATATGATCCAGTTCGGGCCTTCCGATTTTTCGATGAGCTGCGGCGTAAACGCGCGCGACAATGCCGCCAATATCAAGGAAGCCGAAGAAAAATGCATTAAGGCGGCGCTGAAGAACGGGGTGCGCCCGAGGGCGGAGATAAATTCGCCGGAGGCGGCGAAGCGGTATATGGACCTTGGCGTGAAGGATTTCAACATCGGCGGCGAGCTGTGGAACCTGACCACGATGTGGAGCGCCCACGGCAAAGGCGTGAGAGACCTCCTGGCGGGAAGCTGACGCCGTCGGACGCGCGATGAGGACGATAACGTCGGCGAGTGCAACATACAACAATGGTAGGGTGGGGGCTTGCCCCCACCGCGTCCCATCGTGTCGCACCGCGTCCCTCTGCGACGTGCTCCCTACCTGTGTCTGCCTTTCTAGGTGTCCAGCGATGCTTCCATGACGCTGGGCGCGCCGTAATAACCGGGCTTCAAAGCCGCAGGTTTGGCCGGGCGGCTGTTGAGCGTATGTACCTGGTTGTCCACATTGCTCTTGTCGATGGCGTCTATTATCTCTACGATATGGAGCGCCAGTTCGGCGCTGCTGCGCGCCGGGCGGCCTCTGCGGATCGCATACGCCATGTCCACGACCGCTACGCCGCGCCAACTGTTGTGGCAAGGTTCGCCTTTTCCACTCTTGGGCGTAATGCTTGGGTCGGTGTCCCCGAAGCCATGCGTGAACGGGACCTTGAAACTCTCCCTTCCGCTGCCCTTGCGCCGTAGGATGATCACGTCGTTGCCCCAGCCGCCGAAATTGTTCGGGTCGGGCAGCATCAAATGACCCTCGGTGCCGTAGATGTCCACCCTAGGCAGTTCCGGACTGAACGCTTCCGAACAGAGCACGAGCGCGCCATAAACGCCGCTCTCAAACTCCATCGATCCCAGCATCAAATTTTCGCCGCCCTCTTTGGCGATTATTTCGCCATATTTGTCGTTCTTTGTGTTTCTGTACTCCCTGTCGCCTGTAAACACCTGCGAAAAGCCGCTGACGCGCTTGACCGCGCCAAACATATTGACGAGCACGTTGAGATAGTAGCCGCCCATGTCGTATGTGACGGTCGTGCCGCGTTTCCCCATCATCGGGTCCCTGACGAACCCGGGCGGGAGGGCGCCGCCGCGCTCGTGGGAGCTGTAGCCCCTCATGCACATGGAATAGCAAACGAGCGGTATCCCGATAAAACCGTCGTCGATCAGCTTGCGCGCGGTCTGCCATGCAGAACCCATGTAACAGTCGGGCGCGCACCCGATCAACAGACCTTTCTTTTTCGCCAGCTCGTAATTCTCTTTCGCGCCTTCGTATTCATGGCCCATCGCTTTCTCGGAATAGACGTGCTTGCCCGCTTCCAGAGCCATTTTTGAGACCTTGTTGTGGTTCCACAGCTGCGTCGTGTTCACGACCAGTTCGATCTCTTTATCGGCCATGATCTCTTCCGTCGTCATCTGGCGGATGCCGAACAGCTCCGCCCGCGCCTTGCTCCTTTCGGGTATGAGGTCCGAGCACCCGACGACTTCAACAGCCGAAAAGCCGCTGGTCAGGGTGTTTAGATACGTGTAGCTGATGGCGCCGCTGCCAACCAGCCCTATCTTGATCGGTTTTATGCCTGCCATATCATTCAAATCCTTTCTATGGTTTTATTTTATACGTTTTTATGCGGGCGGATATGGAATCCGCCCCTATGGGGTGCGTGTTGTGCGGGCGGATATGGAATCCGCCCCTACGGGGTGCGTGTTTTGTGTTATTTTACCTTCGGCCATACGGAGGATGTGCTTTCGGCTATGGTTTTAATTATTGCGTCGGCGTCGCCGCCCAGCGTTTTCAACGCCTCGCTAAATGGCTCCGCCGCGACCGGCCCCGTGTACCCGAGATCAACCAGCGCCCCCATGAACCCGTGCAGGTCGTTCCCGCCGCTTCCGGGCTCGCCCGGGTAGAAGCGCGGCGAATCCTTGAGCTCCTCCGGCGGGACGTCTTTTGCATCGTCGTTTAAGTGGACGAGCACGATATCCTTTTCGTCTCTGATGCATTTGGCAAATTCCGCCCCCGGCGAACCTGCGCAGTAACAATGGTGCGCGTCGAGCAGCAGGCCCATGTTGCCCGTGCCGACGGCGTCGCACAGCTCCAGCATCTGCTGTGCGGTGTGTATGAACGGGTACTTGGCGGCGTTCAATATATTTTTGGGGCCCAAAAATTCCACGCCGAACAAAATGCCGTATTCGCGCAGGACTTCCGCGATGAGCCGGAACTTTTTGGTGTGCCGCTTAAAGTTTTCCGCGTATTCGTAGTCGTTCGACGAACTCAACATCCAGGTGCAGGTCCTGCGTATGCCCAACCCTGCAGCCGCCCGCGCGGTCTTCTCCAGTTGGCCGAAGCTTTTGTTGAAGTCGTCGTCACTCCTGATTTGCACCGGCAGCCCGAAATCCGATATGATCGCGCCGTATTGCCCCATCAGGTCGAGCGCCTGGTACGCGTCGATGCCCTCTGCGTCCAGGGCGGCCGGGCTGTAGCTGACAGCGCCGTAGCCGTATTTGCGCGCCATCGCGAGTAGCTGCTCAAAGCCGTCGAGTTTTGCGCCGATCAGGCCCGCGTTAAGTGATTTGTACATATCAATGCCTCCCCATGTTTTTGATATATTATTTTCGTTGTTATATCTTGCGCGAAGACGGACGACCGGGGCGGTCGTCCCTACGAATATGTATGCGTTTTTTGATGCCATGCAATGGGGCGATATGCGTCGTCTGCGTTACAATACGTCTACGATGTTGACAGGGCATCGCCCCCTACGAGTTTATATTTTCCTTTGTGGGCGCGACCGCATGCCAGGCCTCGCACGCGTTGTCTCGTTCCCCGGCGGGGACTTGTATGGAAAGGAGCAACCGGCACCTCCCATCGGCGGCGGTCGCGCTGCCGACGCAGCGTTCGAAATATTCCCTGTACCCCTCGTCCCCCTTCATTGGCACATTACCGTAATATACCTTGCCCGCCTCGGACGCGCTGCGTAGGACGGCGTCCATGTCGTGCTTTTCCGGGTTGCCAAAATTGATCCCCCGCACCAGCCCATGCCCCAACATGCGCTGCAGCAAGTGGTCGTTTTTGCCGCAATAGTGTATATAGCCGCCCCCCGTGTGGCGGAGAACCTGATCCGTATACGGCATGACGTACTCGTCGATATGATCGGCGCTGATGAGCGTCGACGTGTCCTCGCTGACCTTGACGCCGCCGAGCGCGCGCGGCATGACCAGCTCGTTGTAATGCGCCACGACCCTGTCGCCGCCGGGAATGAGCTTCATGCACTCATCGTGCCCGAGGACGATCGCCCGTACGCACAGCCCCAACAGATGATGTATCAGCTCCGGATCGTCGTACAGGCTGTAAAAAAATTCGTCCCCATATACGATATGCGCCATATCGAATGGGCTTTGGAGATCGAGCGGATATACGAAAGCGCCCGTCCCGCCGATCATCTCCGCCTGGTACGCCATATGCTCGAGCGCCATCTTGAATTCGTCGGTTACGCGTATGTCCTCTTCGCGCAACGCGCGTATTTCGTCCGCCGTCAGGTGGTCGATCACCCAGGGCATCCGCGCGTCGTAAAACAGCAGCGGCGCGATGCCGGGAAACATACTCGGATAGATGCCACAACCCATGTTCGCCCGTATCGAAGGCGCCGCTTGCATGCCCGAAGCGGCGGTCGCGAGCATCTGCTTCATGCCGTTCATCAGCATTTTGTCCTTGTCGTTATGTATCTCGCCGGCGTTGTAGTCGGGGTAGCGGGCAGATTGTTCGGCGGGGAGCGGGCAGTGCAAAAGCAGTGGATGCCGTGCCGGCGTCCGATCCTCCCACACCGCGAGCTGATCGTCCACCGCCCCGGAGTAGTCGCCCTGAACAAGTCCATACAGTTCTTCATACAAGGCTTTTTCACGCGCGTCTATACGTCATGCCCCCCATCAGTCCCGGAAAGTTATTTTTACCGCTTCAAACTTGTCTATCATCTTTATATTTAGCGTGAGGTAGCCGTCATCCCACTCGTGCGGCACGGCCTCGCCCGTCGTCAGGCTGACCGCCCCTCCTGCGGGTTTCCGCGCGCACCTGACCCGCGCCGTCGCGCCGTAGACCGGCAGCGGCTTCATGAATGACGTGCCAAAATGCCCGGACGTATTGACGAACTGCAACAGCGCCGCGCTGCCGTCCTTCTTTTCACTGTAAGTCACCTCTACCATCTCGCTGAGCCCCGGCGCGACCGATGCGAGCCCCGCGAGGTTCATGAGGGCGCCTTTCATGAGCCAGAACGTGTTGGCATAGCCTTCCCTGTAGTACAAATCGCCGACAAGGCTGGGTATGTACACAGCCTTACCATTGCCATTACCGTTACTACTGTCATTACCCTTGCCATTACTATTGCTATTGATAATGCCATTGCCCTTGCCGAACGCATTGACGACCACGCCCGGCAGCTCGCTGGAAAATTTAGCGTAGCAGCGCTCGGGCGGGCCGAAATCCTGCGGCGGTATCAGTTTCATGTACTTGGCGGCGCCGTCCTTGTATTCGTTGAAGATATATGTATCGCCAAAGAACGCCACATCGGTGTCCGCGAAATCCGGGAAATGCTCTTTGTCGCCATCGGACAGGCTGAACATGGCGGAGAGCATGTCGCCCCGCTCGTACAGGACGCGCTCGACGCCCAGGCACCGGAGCGGAGGTATGGCACGTTCCTCATATACTTCGTCGTACCGCCCCGGCATGCCGGTCGCCACCAACGCCCCGCCCGCCTCGACATACGCGTCGAGTTTTGCGGCCATCGCGTCGGACATGACCTCGGAATTGGGCAGGACGACGGCTTTGTATTTGCCCAAATCCAATGTGAGCGCGTGCCGCTCCTGAGCCTCGTCGAACAAAATATGGCTCTCTGTCAGCGCCCGTATCCACCCGCGCTCCTCGCCCGCGTCGCTCCATCCGTGGCTGCGCAGCAGCAGCGCGTCTGCGTTGCTCCGCAGGCCCGTATACAGGCCCTCGTGTTTCTTGTGGAAATCGAATACCTCGCGGACCGGCCCGTACCCCGAGCGATCCTGATGGTTGTCGAGCCGTCCGATCAGGTAATAGTCAAGCCCGCCGATGTTCGCCAGGTTCTGCCACATGCGCAGCCCTTGTTGCTCGGGGCTCACGGCGATGTGCCTGTAGAAAAAGCCGACAAAGTCGACCGACGTGTTCGACGCCAAATGATCCAAGTCGCCCGCGCGCATGCAGCGCGTGTTGGACGAGGCGCTGTATTGCCAGAACGGCAGCGGGCGCCTGTATTCGGTGTTGGACTCCATGCGGAAAAAATCGTGCTCGTTGATGGCGACATGGGGCTTGATGCTTTTTATCAATGCCACCAACCGCTTGTTGTAGTCGTCCATCACCGCGTTCTGGAACGCGCGGTATTTGCGGTATGCCGGGTCGCGCATATCTGCCGCGCCCGGTATGCCAAGGCCAGTCATTTCGCGGAAGCGGGCTGTGCAGCCCGCGCAGTGGCAGAGGCTGTAGCCCCTGTGGCTGTAGTCGCGCGTCTGGAACCCGCCCATATTGATAAAAAAGCCGTCGATGTCGAGCGTCTCGCAAATCTCCCTGATGGTCAAAAATGCGTATTTTTGCTGGTAGCCGCCGCAAATGCAGGCGTGGACGTCCCCGTTGTAGTCGATGATCTCGCCCTTGTCGGTGCGGTACGCCCAATCGGGGTGCTGTTCGTAGATCGGGCGGCGTATTTTCGAGAAGTCGGTGCGCGCAATGACGCGGATGCCCGCGCCGTGGCATTCTTCGATGATCTTCTTGAGGGAGTCGCCATGCAGATACTCGCTTTGAAAATGGTGCGGGAGCGACGTTTCATAGCTCGCAATAATCCCGCCGGTGTTGATCATCACGCTCGTCGCATGGAACTTTTGCAACTGTCGCACATATTCGACGGCGTCGATGTCTTCCATGTCTATCTGGCGCAGGTTGGTCTGTATCTGCCGCCAGGGTATATCGATCCACCAATTATCCATATTATCACATCTCCTATCTATATCATCCTATATCATCGCATCTCCCATCCATATCATCACATCTCCTATCCACAATATGATATATTAATTATGGCGCCAATGTAAAAACAATTTTTCATATATTTATGATAAAGGGTACAAGAGAAGCACTGTGTGATAGAATATTAATAATAGTTAGTCGCGCTTGTTATAGAAAACTAATGAAACCATGGGTTTAGTGAACAAAAGAACATCAAAATATTAAATTAAATATTTATTATGAATATTTTGTCAGACGCCCATATACATAAAATCAAAAAATTATTCCAATATGCATACCCGCACATCTTTCCCGTTTTGTTGTTTTTTGCTCTGGAGATCCAAAACGCGCCCGATGTATTTGGCAATCTGCCCGCCCTGACCATATCGTATGTATTGTTATATGTATCGATCTGGATGCTGTACGCTATGACGGGCAGGGTATTTGTGTCCGGAGGCTTGGCGTCGCTCGCACTGTTGATATTTTATACGGCGAACTTCTATAGGCAGATGCAAACCGGGCAGGTGCTGCTGCCATTGGATTTGAACCTGGCAAGGCACATAGGCGGCATTTTTGCCTTTTCAAATTTATCTGTGCATTGGCGCCCCGTTTGCTCCGTTCTAAGCGTCGCCGTATTAAATATTCCGCTTTATTTCGTATCGAAGCGTATTCGTAGCAGCATCGGCAAGCGAGCGGCGATCCTGGCCGTTTCCGGCGTTTTTATATACGTTTCGTTTTTTGCACGTTTCTCGCGGGAAAGCGCGCTCCCGTCGTTTATTGCCAGCGTGTCCGCCAACGTGTCTGCCAGTGTGTCTGCCAGCGCGCCTGCCAACGCGTCCCATAACGACATATATAGGGAACAGGGGGCGCTCCTCGGATTTTGCTCCGTTTTTATGGCTGGGGACGTGGACGAGCCGGCGAACTACAGCCGGGAGTATATGGAGTTGCTTGCCGCAAAAGTCTCAGAAGGGGCGACTGCGCGCCAATCCCCCGGCAACGGCGACAGCCGCGCCGATCTGGATAATAGTGCAAGTCGCGATTTCGAGAACATCGCCAACGTCGCCAACGTCGCCAACGTCGCCTATCCCGACGTCATAATCGTTATGAGCGAGTCCTACTGGGACCCTGCGCGGCTGCCAAACATAACGTATTCCGAAGAAGTAGCGCCCAATTTGCGCGCGCTCAGCAACATCGCCACGAGCGGAAATGTCATACCGCCGGTGTTTGGCGGAATGACATGCAATACGGAATTCGAGCTGCTGACAGGCCATTCCATGAAGTTCACGGGCAACGGAGACATTCCGTATTACGAAAAAGACACATATATCAAACAAAGCGGCGGACGCTCGCTCGCAGCTATGTTCAAGGCGAACGGCTACAGAACGGTCGCGCTTCATACGTACAAGGCGTCTTTCTTTGACAGGGACGAAATATACCCGATGCTGGGTTTCGACGCATTCATCGCGGAAGAGGACTTGGTCGACGCGTTGACCAAGGGCTCGCTGCGCGGCCAGGATATTATATCGGACGAATATTTTTGCGATACGTTGATAGACATAATGGCAAATACCCAAGAACCGCTGTTTTTGTTCGGCATCACAGTGCAAAACCATACCCCGTACCCGCCGGACAAATACGTAACATTGAGGATACAGGCCGATAGCGGCGGTTTATTGTCGGACGAAGACACGGAATATTTGCAAACATATATAGAAGGCGTATATGACGCCGACAAGGTGCTGGGCAGGTTGTATGATTACGTTATGGCATCAGAAAAGCCCACAATCCTATTGTTTTTCGGCGACCACTTGCCAATTTTGTCGCAGCATACGGGCATCTATACGGACCTTTGCTATATTGGCGAGGGAGAGATGGACGACTTGCCGCTCCACGATGCATATAAAATGCATGCCACGCCGTATGTCGCGTTTACAAACATGGCGGATGCGGAGCTGCCCAGGACATGGGGCGAAATAAGCCCCTATTTTCTGGGCGCTGTTTTGGCCGACGCCGCCGGCATTGAAATGAACTTATACTATCATTTCCTGCTACAGGCATTCGGGCGGTTCCAGGCGATGAACCAATATTTATACATTGCAAACGGGTCTGTACAGGGCGCCCCGCGCGCTTACGACATGGATATGGATACGATTATGGACAATGAAAATGACAAAGATAGGGACAATGCCAGGGGCGACGCCAGTGGTGATGTCAGGGACATAAATATGGACATAAATATGGATACGTACATGCAAATGCATATGGACATTAATATTGACAACGATATAATAGAGATGTTCGCGGCGTTGCAATACGATAACTTGTTCGGAGAAGGCTATCTGGACGATGTCTTGTCCCGCTTCCCATAAACCGATTGAGCGCTGACGGTAACGCGCAAATATGTATTAGGTATTCATAACATAGTAAATTTATTATATGATAATGACATTGCTTATATATGATAATAACAGCGCATAAATATATGATACATACGTGATAAATATATGATACATGATACATACATGATAAATATATTGATTTTAATATATTATGGTGTTCAACTATTACACCAACTATTATAAATGGAAGGGGATTTTTAATATGAAGGTAGGTGTCCAGTTTTATTCGTTTAAGCCGGAGATTGACTCCGGAGGGTTCGACAAAGCGCTCAACATGGCCGCCCGCTGCGGGGTGGAGGGCGTCGAGCTGTTCAGCCTCTACGACATACCGGCCATCACGTACCGCAAAGCGCTCAACGAGGCGGGCGTCGTATGCTACGGCACGCACAACCACCTCTCGCCGCTGATCAACGATCTCGACGGCGTGATGGCGTACAACTACACGCTGGGCAACCCAATGGTGATTTGCCACTATTTGACCGCAGAAGAGCGCGGCACCCGGGACAAATGGCTATTCGCAGCCGAGTCCATCAACAAAGCGGCCGCCATTCTCAAGCGCAACGGATTTGACTTCTCATACCACAACCATGATTTCGAGTTTGGCGAAGTGTTTGACGGCGAGTGCGGCATGGACATCATACTGGGCAACACCGATCCTCACCTTGTCGGCATCGAGCTGCATATCGGCCAGTTGCCAAGGTTCGGGCTCGATATGGCTGAGTACATCAAGAAGCTGGGCAGGCGCTTAAAGGTGCTGCACGTCCATACGTTCCAGCGGGACGGCGAGTCGTTCGACAGCTCGCCGGCGATTACTGCTGCCAAGGCGCTTGACGTCGAATGGGCGATCGTGGAAAACGTATTTACGGCCCCGACGGACATAGAAGCGGTAAAAAAGAGCATAGGTATTATTCGCGACCTGACGCGTGGCCTATAACAAACATCAACACCTATAAAGGAGATGCAAATGAAATTTGCGAATGTATCATGGGGATGGACTCCCATTCCGGAAGACGTGCCGCAGGGCGATTCGATGATTAAAATCTCGGATCAGATACGCGCGCTCGGTTACGAGGAAGTCGATTATCTGGCGACACGCGAAGGGCTGGACGAATTTTACAACGAGGCCAACAGCGTAAAGCTCGGCGAGTACGCGCGCTCGATAGGGCTTGTGCCCAATGTTTTTGTCTTTCAGTCCTCGGCCTGGAACAACGCGGACCCGGCCGTGAGGCAGAGCAATCTTGAATATTTTGAAAAATGCGCGCAAGTGGCAAAATGGGTCGGATGCAGGATCATCTCATCGCTATCGCCGCCGCCGCGCGGCGCCGCCGGGTGGCGCTTCAACCCGAGGGCAAACGCGCAGAAAGTGACGTTCAATCTGCCGGCGGACTACAATTTCAAAAACGACTGGGCGACGCTCATGGACAGCTATAAATCGGGGCTGGCCATTGCGAAAAAATATGGTTTGCGCATGTCGATAGAGTGCTTCACATTATCTATGGTGGCGACGCCGCACGCCATGCTAAAAGCGCTCGAAGACATCGGCGACGCGGACTTCGGCATACAGCTTGACACGAACCACCTGGTCGCCCAGCGCATAGACCCAGAATGGACAATCAGGGTGTTGGGCGGCGCGAGCATATTCAACATGCATTGCAAGGATCATGACGCGGTGTCGCGCGGCAACATCCCGGCGGGCGCTGGGGTCACGGACTACACGGCGGTGATCGGGGCGCTCAGGGACGTCGGCTACAATGGGAACCTGACCGTCGAGCTGGAGTTCACAAACAATCCGAGGCGCTACAACAAACAGGCTTTGGATCATTTGATGCTCTGCGCGAAGGGCGAATATTAGTTTATAGCATAAATTGGTATATACATCAAAATAAAATAAATCAATAAAATATAAGTTATTAAACATATAAGTCTTAGTCTGAGTCTTAGTCTGAGTCTTAATCTAAGTCTAAGTCTAAGTCATCTATTAAGTCATCTAAACAATATGGAATCAAAGGAGATTTAAATGGGGGCGAAATTTAAGGTTGCTGTCGTAGGCAACGGCATGATTGCCAACGCCGCGCATATCCCGGCGTGGAAGGACATCCCGGACAAAGTGGAGATTGTCGCCGTGGCCGACAACCGCGAGCAAGCGTCAAAAGAAACGGCGGAGCGCTACGGAATACCGGGCTGCTATACCGATTACCGCGAAATGCTCGAAAAGGTAAAGCCCGATATCGTGTCCGTATGCACGCCGAACTGCTACCACAAAGAAGTCGCAATCGCCGCGCTGAAAGCGGGCGCGAACGTCCTGTGCGAAAAGCCGATTTCTACGAGCGAGGCCAACGCAAAAGAAATGTATAAGACGGCGGAAGAGTGCGGGAAAGTCCTGTATGTCAGCCAGACTATGCGTTTTTCGCAAAGCGTCATTGCCGCGAAGAAGTTCTATGACGAGGGGCTGATCGGGCGCGCATATTATATTGAAGCCAATTCGATACGCCGCAGGGGGATCCCCAAGTGGGGCTTCTTCCACATGAAAGAGCACAATGCCGCAGGGCCCGGCTATGACCTTGGCGTGCATATCGTGGACTCGCTGCTGTGGATAATGGGCTCCCCGAAGGTACTGGCGGCGAGCGGCGCCGCCTATACGGAGTTTGGCGACCAGGACGAGGGGCTTGTAGAGTCGCTGGCCGAGAGCGGCGCGCCGATTGGTCTGTTTACGCCCCGTAAATATGACTACCGCGAGTTCGACGTCGAGGACTTCATCGCCGGGTTTATCCGCCTCGAAGGCGGCGCCACGATGATACTCAAAACAAGCTGGGCGATCAACGCGCCGGAGGACGGCGGGGCGTCATATATCGCCGGGACGAAGGGCGGCATCAAACTTTCGCCCAAAGCGGAGCTCATAACCAACCTGGCCGGCTATCAGTTGAACTCCAGCATCAAGCTGCCGCAAGGCCCGCAAGTGGCGTTCTCCGGGCATTATGACGCGACAAAGCAGTTTATCGCCGTGCTGGAGGGCAAAGAGGAGATACTGGTCAAAAAAGAGCAGGTGCTAAATGTCATACGCACGCTGGACGCTCTGTACGCATCCAGCGAATCAGGCAAGGAAGTAGTCATATAGTACAGCAATGGAGGGCAAATGGACGGAATCATCACGGAAATAATGCGGTTCTCTTTGAAAGACGGGCCCGGCATCCGCACGACGGTTTTCATGAAGGGCTGCAATATGGAGTGCAAATGGTGCCACAACCCTGAAACACTTTCAATGCGGCCCCAGCTAATGCATTATCCGGCGCTGTGCATCGGCTGCGGCGCTTGCGTCGGCGGCGCCGATTTAATCGAAGTTTGCACGCATGGCGCGATTGTTGCGGATGCTGCTGGGGGCATTATATTAGACCGCGCTAAATGCGTCGCATGCGGGGCGTGCGCCGACAAATGCTTTTCCGGGGCGCTGGTCATATCCGGTGTCACAATGAGCGTCGAAGAGGTCATGGCGGAAGTGGTTCAAGACATTGACTATTATACGAACTCCGGCGGCGGCCTGACCATTGGGGGCGGCGAGCCCGCCTGCCAGCCCGAGTTCATGTATGAATTGTTGAAAGCGGCTAAGGCCGCCGGCATACAGACCGCCATCGAAACAAACATGCTCGCGGACTGGGGCGTCTATGAAAAAGCCCTGCCGTACCTTGATTTAGTGATGCTGGACATAAAGCACAGCGACGACGCGGAGCATACGAAGTGGACAGGCGTCGGCAACGCGAAACTGCAGGAAAACATTCGGAAGATAACGGATATAAAGCCGACGATAATACGCGTCCCCGTTATACCCGGGGTGAACGACGACGCGGGCGAAATAGCTAATATCGCCCAAATCGTCAAGGGCTTGAAAAACATAGTCAGCATAGAGCTGCTGCTGTATAATCCATTGGGGGAGAGTAAATACGCGGCGCTCGGTATGGAGCACGATTTTAAGGGCGCAAGGCCTTCCGGCGCGAGCCTCGCGGACGCCCTGCAGGCAGCCGCCCAGGCCGCCGGGGTACCTGTGAAGATCGGCTGAGATTAAATGGGCAATAGGCAAGGCAGTGGATGTATTGTGGATGTAAAGTGGAAGTATAATGAGATGTATGGGATATGAATGATAGATGTATGTGAGATGTATGGGTAAAAATAGTTGGCATAGATGACGCAGGGCAGATGCAGGGTAGATGTATGTGGGATGTATGGGAGATGCATATATGGAAAAAATGATTAACCTCACCGCGCCGGACGAACGCCTCGACTACGACAGGCGCATAGAACTTCTGCGCGAACGCAAGCTGGCTGAAACACAAATAAAATCGCAGATGCGCGTGTACCAGGACGGGGACGACTACGGCAGCGTGCCCGCACCGGACACATACACATTCGAGCCCATACTCAACGAGCACGGGACTTGGTTCGGGTACAAGGGCTGGAGCGAAAACTTCTATAAACTCATGGACGAGCACCCGGTGTATATAGACCCGGTGGACGCGTTCACTTGCCGATGGATGTTTTCGATGATTTGGTTCCCCAACAAAACGAGGGACAAGCGCTGGAACCCGAAGTACCCCTACGACCACCTCAAAGAGCGCCAGCAGTTGTACGGCATAGTGCCGGGCATAGGCTCTGACGCGCATTTTGGCGGCGACTATGAGATTGGGTTCAGTCTGGGCTGGGGCGGGCTGCTGGAAAAGATCAAGAAGCACCGCATGCTCAACCCCGGCCGGGACGAGTTCTACGACGCAGAGGAACTGACGATTAAAGGCGTCCAGCAGTGGATACGGCACGCCATCGACGAAGCGGAACGCCTGGCCGGGTTGGAGCGCAACCCGCAGCTCCGGCAGAACCTGCTCGACATGGCGCAGGTGAACCGCAATATCCTGTTCGACGCGCCCAAGACCCTGCGCGAGGCGTGCCAGTGGGCTTGCTTCTTCAACATGGTGAGCCGCACGTACAACCGCGACGGCGCGGGCTTCCAGCTTGACACGTCGCTGCGCGGGTTCTATGAGCGCGACCTTGCCGCCGGGCGGATCACGCGCGACGAGGCCGTTTTTTATATGGCCTGCCTGCTGCTGAACGACCCGCACTACTACCAGATCGGCGGGCTGGACGGGGACGACAACGACCTGCTCTGCGATTTCAGCCATGTGGCGCTCGAAGGGGCGGATAAGCTGAACTCGACGTGCAATATAACGGTGCGCGTCCACAAAGACATCGACAGGGACTTCATGCGAAAGGCTGTAAGCTGCCTGTTCCGGCACAAGAACGCGTGGCCGCGCTTTTCCGGCGAGGAGGCGCTTGGCGAGGGGTTCATGCGCATGGGCTACCCCAAGGAGATCGCGCGCAAGCGGATCGCGGTCGGCTGCCACTGGATGAGCCTGCCGGGGCTTGAATACACGCTGAACGACTGCGTAAAAATCAACTCGGCCAAGGTGTTCGAGGTCGCCTATGACGAAATGATGGAAAGTGGCGGCCCGTATTCGACCACGCGGCTGTGGGACATCTACGATGGCCACATGAAAAAGGCCGTGGAGGCCACCGCCGAGGGCATAAGGTTCCACCTGAAATACATGCAATACAGCGAGCCGGAGCTGCTTTTGAACCTCATCAGCCACGGCCCCGTCGAGAAAGGGCTGGACATTACGGACGGCGGCGCCCTGTATTACAATATGTGCATAGACGGCACGGCGATAGCGACGGTCGCGGATTCCTTCGGCGCCCTGGAGCAGCGCATCGAAAAGGAGAAGAGGATAGACTGGGAGACGCTGTACAAGCACATCAAGTCCGATTTCCGCGAAAACGCAGGGGAAGCCGTGCGCCTGATGATGGCGTCCGCCAACCGCTACGGCGGGGGCGAGACGAACAGCGACCGCTGGGCGGTAAAAGTCAGCCGTAACTTTACGGACCGCGTGCTGTCTATGGAAGGCGACGGGGTCAAGTTCATCCCCGGCTGGTTCAGTTGGTCGAACACGATAGCCCACGGAAAGATGGTGGGGGCGACCCCAAACGGGCGCCATGCGCTCGAACCAATCAACCACGGCGCGAATCCGCACCCCGGTTTTCGCAAAGACGGCGCGCTGACGGCGATGACCAACTCCATCTGCTCGATACAGAACGGCTGCGGCAACACTGCGCCTGTCCAGTTGGAGCTCGACCCCGGCATGGGCGAGGACCCCGAGTCGATTGACAAGATCGTGGACTATATCATGACGCTGTTCCAAAAGGGTGGCACGCTGCTGAACATCAACATCATCGACGCGGATCAGATACTCGCCGCGCACGCCGACCCGTCCAAATATCCTGACCTGGTCGTGCGCGTAACCGGGTTCACCGCGTATTTCTGCGCGCTGACCCCCGAGTTCCGCCAACTGGTGGTGGATCGCATATTGACAAGGGCGTAACATCTGAATAATCACATATTATCGAAAGGAGCGCCGGGGGCGCCCCGGCAGTGCATAGGCGTATGAAGAACAGTTACGTAGGTATAGGGGTCGCGGGCTGCGGCTCGATTGGGCTCCGCTCCGCGCTGGACCATTTTAAATACGGGGACCTTGACGCGAAGGCGCGCATTACCGCCGTCTGCGACCCCGCCCCTGGCAGGGCGAAGGCCGCCGCCGTGAAATACAACATCCCCGCGCATTACGAGACATATGAGGAAATGCTCGGCGACGAAAACGTGGACATGGTCACCCTTTGCTCGCCTATCGGCTTGCACTACGATCAGGGCATGAAGGCGATCGCCGCTGGTAAGCACATCCACTTTAATAAGACGATGACCGTCGAGGCGTGGGAGAGCGACGACATTATAAACGCCGCCGAAAAAGCGGGCATCCACATCATCGCGTCCCCGGGCGTGGCGCACATGCCCGGCGTCCAGCGCGCGCGCAGGGCCGTGCTGGAGGGCATGCTGGGCATGCTCTCGTGGGGCTATGTCGACAATGTGGCCGGCGGCGGCCGCTTCCACACTGGCGAGTACATGAGGATGGGCGACGACCCGCTGAGCAACGTCAACCCGACCTGGTATTTCAAAAAGCCGGCGGGCGGCCCCCAATACGACGTCGCCGTATATGCGCTGCACAACATTAC
>Ga0099364_10004951_pt1 | contig 19957 bp, 15 predicted proteins | sample TergutTh196P3_FD_73070 | JGI IMG/M metagenome (GOLD analysis project Ga0099364, IMG submission 73070) | Microcerotermes parvus P3 segment gut microbial communities from Pointe-Noire, Republic of the Congo - Th196 P3 | ecosystem: Host-associated > Arthropoda: Insects > Digestive system > Gut ... | reverse complement strand
AAATTTTCTGTTCCATTTTCTTTTCATTTTTAATAATTTGACTTACTTAACGAGTGCAAAGATACGTCTTACCGATTAAACGGAATGTGTCCAAATTTGCTAATTTCTTGTCCCACGATATTTTTTGCGTTTTCGGCTTTCACTTTCTTTTCGGTATGTTCGTCTTTTATTATGGATAATATTTATCACCAACAACCGAAAAAAGAGGAGTTTTCTTAGTTACACTAAATCGTTTGTTCCGTCCGTCGAATGATTTCGTTTTGCAGGTCGATGCCCAGGTCGTTGAAATAGTCGCTGTAGCCCGCCACGCGCACAATCAAATCCCGGTAATTCTCAGGGTTTTGCTGTGCTTTCCGCAAGGTTTCGGCATCTACTACATTAAACTGGATATGATGGCCATCCATCCGGAAATAACTGCGTACCAGACCGGATAATTTCCGTATCGCCTCGTCGCCGTCAAAGAACGACGGGGTGAATTTCTGGTTCAGCAACGTTCCGCCTGTTCGCAGGTGGTCGATTTTGGCGGCTGATTTAATAACGGAGGTAGGTCCCTTACAATCAGCTCCCTGTACCGGCGAAATGCCTTCCGAGACAGGTACGCCCGCCATACGTCCGTCAGCGCTTGCCTGCATAACGCTACCGAAATAAACATGACACGTAGTGGGCAGCAGATTAATGCGATAGTCGGCTCCACGCGGACTTTTCCGGCCGTTTACAGCGTTGTAGTATATCTCAAAAACGTCGCGCAACTGATTGTCGGCGCGGTCGTCGTCGTTGCCGTACTTGGGCGTTTCGTATACCAACTTGAAGTGGAGGTCTTCGTCGCCTTCAAAGTTGCGTTCCAAAGCGTTTAATAGCTGTTTCATACTGAATGTCTGTTCGTCGAAAACATGCTGTTTGATAGCTGTCAGCGAATCGGTTACGGTTCCCATGCCTACGCCCTGTATATAGTTCGTGTTGTAGCGCGAACCGCCTGCGATATAGTCTGTTCCGGTAGCGACACAATCGTCGATAATCAACGACAGGAAAGGCGTCGGAATATGCGTCATAAATACCTTTTCGATGATATTACTTCCCGTCACCTTAATGTCCACAAAATGCGCCACCTGTTTTTGGAAAGCCTGCAGCAGGTCGTCCATCGTATGGAATGATTCGGGATTGCCCGTTTGCAACCCGATTTGTTTGCGGGTACGGGGGTCGAAACCGTTATGCAGCGTTATCTCAAGGATTTTGGGCAGGTTGAAATAGCCTGTCAGGATATAACTCTCCGTACCGAAAGCGCCTGCCTCAACACAACCGCTTGCGCCTCCGTTGCGGGCGTCGACAATGTCTTTTCCCTGTCGCACCAGTTCCTGAATGATAGCGTCCGTATTGAATATGGACGGCTGTCCGAATCCCGTTTGGACGATTTTGACGGCACGGTCGATAAAACTGTCGGGGCTTTTTTTGCTCAACTGAACCATCGAACTGGGTTGCAGCAGACGCATTTCCTCAATCACATCCAGCAGGATAAACGACATTTCGTTGACGGCATCCGAGCCGTCGGGTTTGACGCCGCCCAGATTAATCAGGGCAAAATCGGTGTACGTATTGCTCTCTTCGGCAGTGATACCCACTTTGGGCGGCGAGGGGTGGTTGTTGAATTTTATCCAGAAAGCATGCAGGATTTCAACAGCTTTATCGCGTGTAAGCGTTCCGGCAGCTATTTCTTTCTGATAGAACGGATAAAGGTGCTGGTCGAGCCTGCCCGGATTGAACGCATCCCAGGGGTTGAGTTCGGTTACAACGCCCAGGTGTACAAACCAGTAGTATTGCAAGGCCTCGTGGAATGTTTCGGGAGCATTGGCCGGTACGTTGCGGCATATTTTCGCCATTTGAAGCAACTCGTTTGCGCGTTTGGCGTCTTTTTTTTCTTCGGCCAACTGTTCCAGTTTATCGGCATGGCGGTTGGCAAAGACGATAAGCGCTTCAGCCGTTAGCTGCATGGCTTTCAGCTCTTCCTGTTTGTCGAAGGCTTTCGGGTCGTTCAGGAAGTCTAATTTGGCAAGGCTTTCCTGAATGTCGAGGATGATATCGAGCATCCCTTTGCCGAAAATCTTGTTTCCTGCAACGGTATGTCCCGGTGCACGCTGTTCCATAAATTCGGTAAAAATGCCCGCACGGTAAGCGTCATGCCATTCGGGACGCATATTGTTCATCACACGTTCCCGGTTCGATTTGCCCTTCCAGAAAGGGATAATCGTCTGTTCATACGTATCGCGCGTTTCGGCGTCGACTCTGAACCATACCTTCTCGCGCTTATCAAGTATGTCCAAATCCTGCAACGAGTGCAGGTTGATTTCGGGATAGGTCGGGGTTGCTTTTGGGGCGGGACCTCGTTCGCCGACAATCAGCTCGTCGTCGTTGATGCAAATAAACTTGTTCGACAGGATGTGGTGAAAAGCCCTGGCACGCTGCACCGGTACGGAATCGGCCAACGAGACATGATTTTTATAAAAATCGGTTACAAGCACAGCCCTTTCTGCCGAAATGGTGTAAACGGCTTGCAAACTTTGGGTGCGTAATTTGTTGATTCTTGGGGTCATGTTGTTTAATGTTCAAAGTTCAATGTTTAATGTTCAATTTTTTTAGCCGCCGATTTTGATGATAAAACGGGCGGTTGTATACTGTTGTTCTATTTCTTTTATGTCTTCTTTTTGCAGCGATGGCTGTTGTTCAAACGGATTTTCCATGCCTACCCGTCTGTATTTTTCGTTTGCCGTATGATGGAAGGGGAGCAGATGGACTTCTTTTATTTTGCCGTTCAGGGACTGTAAAAATGAGATGCTTTGTGTTGTGTTTTCGGCTGAAGTCGTCACGTCCGGAATCATTGGAATCCGTATGATGATGGAAGCGTCTGCCGCAGCAATCTTTTCGATGTTTTTGAGTATCAACTCATTGGAAAAACCTGTATAATGTTGATGTTTAGCGTTGTCCATCAGTTTCAAATCGACCAGAAACAAATCGGTATACGCCGCAACGGCCTTTATCTTTTCCCATTCGGCATACAGTGACGTATCGACAGCCGTGTGTATGCCGTTGGCCTTGCAAAGCTTCAGCATTTCCATCAGAAAATCGGGCTGACAAAGCGGTTCGCCGCCTGAAAAAGTGACTCCGCCTCCGGATTCGTCCATAAAGACCCGTTCTTTTTCCAGTTCGGCAAACAGGTTGTCCGTCGAAATCTCATAACCGATTGTTTCTTCTTTCGTAAAACTTCTACCGTTCAATTGCATCATTCTGTTGACCTTGCCGGGACTTTGTCCGATGCCTTCCGGATTATGACACCACCTGCAACGCAACGGACACCCTTTCAGAAATACGGCAGTGCGTATTCCCGGCCCATCGTGTATGGCAAAGCGTTTGATGTCGAAAATTATTCCAGTCATTGTTGAAGAAAAGAAAATTACTAAAATAAATAGGGTAAAGTTTTCTTCATTGCTATTATTTCGAAGGTGCAAATATACATATAAGTTTTTAAACTTTACTATGAATAGCAAAAAAACATATAATTTTGCGATTATAATCGCAAAATTATATGTTTTTTGTGTTGTGTTGGAGTTTTTCAGGTTCGCCTTGCTGATGAAAATCGAAAAATAGTTGTGTTTTTGCACACATGCAAAACAGCAAAGTAATGGAGAAAAAGAGATTGAAGTTACCAATAGGCATACAGACCTTTGAAAAACTGCGGGCAGGAAGTTATGTAGAAGAACAGATGAAAGAAATCCACTTATGTATACGTTGATAAGACGAAATATCTTGTCGACTTGATTGATACAGGTGAAATCTATTTCTTTGCCCGTTCCCGGAGATTTGGGAAATCGCTAACCATTTCTACTTTTGACGTGCTGTTTTCGGGCAAAAAAGAACTTTTCAGCGGACTTTACGCAGAAGAGTTCCTGAATAGGCCGGATTTTAAACCAATCCTGGTTATTCGGCTGGATATGAGTAATATTACAACAAACAAAGGTATTGAAGGCGTAGATAATTCCATATTGAAACTGACACGAGAAGCAGCCGAAAAATTACATAGTCCTGAAATCTATCCGTTTTATCCGTTTTTTTATCAGAATTATGTCAGAATTTAGTTTTATCTTTGCTACGGTAATTTATTTTTAATTAAAAATTGTAATATTTATGATGAAGAAGAGTATTTTTTTAGCTGCCCTGACTGTGATAATGGGCATTTCAGGATTCACCGCCAAGGCTCAGTATGCTGCTACCGCGGGCGACGTTAAACCTCTTTTGATAGGACAGGAGGTTCCCGACAAGATGCTTGTCGACGGAAACGGTAATTCAAAATCGCTTTACAGCGTAATTGGCGACAAGCCGACGGTAATCATAACCTATCGCGGCGACTGGTGCACCAACTGTATCAATCACTTTAACGCAGAACTCGGCCCTAATCTTCAAAAAATTAATTCTTTGGGATACAATTTCATGTTCGTTGGGCCTGATGACCCGTCGTATATACGTACAACGGCCGAAAAAATCAATGCTTCGCCTTCGATTATTTATTCGGATGCGACGGGCGAATTTTTTGTAGCGATGGGAATAGCCTGGCAGCAGTCGGAAAATTCGTTGGCGCGACTTACTGAATATTCAGGAGGAAAGAACAAAGGATTTCTACCCGTCATTTCAGTATTTGTCGTAGACGCTGACAAAAAAATCCTCTTTATGGATGTGCGCCCAAATGGCACGCCTGCAGCGGCACGCATAAAAGGCAAGTTGCTCTTAGCCGTGCTTGAGGGTCTTCAATAACGCATGTTTTTATATCAGTAGTCCATAATGTTTTCAGCCCCATTGAATTTGAAAGGTTTCTTTCAGGTTCAATAGGGTTTGAGAAAGAGATACGAATGTTTGTGCCAAATTTTAAAAGGAAAGATTTGGCATGAACGGTTCGAATCAGTATTTTTGCGCCATATTTTTTGAATGAATGAAGTTGTTTTATTATTAAATATTTGTAAACTAAAAATGATACGTTATGGAACAGGAAAAATCTTTATCAACGCCTCTGCAAAGAATTACAGTAGTTGATGCCTTAAGAGGATTTGCATTGCTGGGTGTTTTTATCGCTCATATATTACAGCGTTTTGGCCTTTCTTCGGGCCAAAGACAGCAGTTATTTCCAGCATGGGATGAGGCGATCCGGCAATTTTCATCCAACGTGATATCGGGCAAATTCATTATCATTTTTGCTTTTTTGTTCGGATTAAGTTTCTTCATACAAATGGACAGGGCCACACAGAAAGGAATCGATTTCCGCAAACGCTTTTTGTGGCGAATGGTTATTTTGTTTGTAATAGGGATATTTGGCAGCTGTTTTTATGTAAATGATGTGATTCCTTTATACGCCATGTTTGGAATTGTATTGGTTCTTCTTTACAGAGTGAATAATTGGGTATTAGTAGCGCTGATTTTCCTTTTGACAGCAGGTGCGCCACGCATCATCATGACCGGATATGAGCATATTGTTCAAACGGAACAAGTCGAAAATGTTCAGCAACCAACCAGAGGAAATCAGCGTTCTGCAGCCGGTTCTTCAGGCCAGAATATAGAAAAAACAACTTTTATGATTGATGTGAAAAATAAGTTGACTACAGGAATGCAGGTGAAAATGAACAGAGAGCTTGGTTTTTCCGGACGTGGTTATCCTACGATGGCGCTCTTTATTTTTGGATTTATGGTTGGCCGTCTGCGTTTCTTTGAAAACGTGCATATCCGGAAAAGGAAGAATATCATTCTTTTCGCAGGTTTTGTGCTTGCAGTTATCCTGTTAAATCAACTCATTACTATACTTCCGACACCGTCGGGAGGAAGGGGGGCGGCCAATGCCACACCTTTATCGTTAACCATTTCGGCTTTAAATGATTTTACAAGAGTGATGTATGCCGGCGCTTTGGTTATGGGGTTTATTATTCTGTATCACACAAAAATCATCGGAAAATGCTTAAACATACTGACGCCTTACGGGCGTATGGGATTGAGCAACTATGAAATGCAAAATGTGTTAGGTTGTTTCATCTTTTCATCATGGGCATTGGGCCCAATTTTTGGAAGCTGGGGAACAACTGAGGTGTTTGCGTTGGGTTTACTGATTTATGTATTGCAGATTGTAGTAAGTAAATACTGGATGAAATATTTCCTGTACGGACCCTTTGAATGGTTCTGGCGTTCGGCTACATACTTAAAATTACAACCGTTCAGAAGATAAAAACAAAATTGAATAACCCAAATTTTTACGATACGCAAATCAAAACCGTCGGCGCGAAAACAGAGTTCTTTTACCAACCAAAATACCGTTTGGCATTATAATAACAGATGTCTTCGAGCATCTGCCCGATGAACGTAATTTCTGATACAGGCAACAGTCCGTTCTCTATATCATTGCCAATCATATTACAAAGCAGGCGTCGGAAGTACTCATGTCTTGGATAGGAAAGGAAACTGCGCGAATCAGTCAACATCCCCACAAAACGACTCAACAGACCAATAGCTGAAAGTGCATTGAGCATAGCTGAACGAAATTTATTTATTTCCTCAAGTGTTGGAGCATGCCCCGAACGTACGCTCAGAAAGATTTGCCGGATTTCATTCTCTGTATATGGATCGGCATAAAATGTACTTATTCCGTGATCAGAAAGATTACATCCTTCCTGCTCGAAATAATCGTGTCGACGTTGCAAAGCGTCCAATAAGTCAATGTAGGTATTAATCGACATGCCGGAGGCTGTTTCTAATTTCGCTATATACTCGTTGTATATTTGTGGGTTTTCGACAGCCATTGCCTTGTCGGGTCGCCAGGTAGGAAATACTTTGACGGAAAAACCGCTTTCGCGAATCTCGCGATGATAATTGAGCGTATCTACCGGATCGTCTGTTGTTCCGACGGTTTCGACCCGCATTCGTTTCATGATGGCCTGTGGACGAAATTCAGGTGTCTGTAATTTTGCTGTACATTCTTCGTAAATATCACGGGCATTGGATGGTTTCAATATATCAGAAATGCCGAAAATACGGTTTAACTCCAAATGTGTCCAGTGATATAACGGATTACGCATAGTATAAGGCAATGTCTCCGCCCATTTCTCGAATTTTTCGTAAGACGGTTTGTTGCCTGTAATGTATTCTTCTGGAATACCATTTGCCCGCATAGCCCGCCATTTGTAATGGTCGCCTCCTAACCATACTTCCGTTAAATCGGAAAACCGATAATTTCGGGCTATCATTTTTGGGTCTAAATGACAATGATAGTCGATGATCGGCATCTTGACAATATAAACTGCGCGCCGTATCAGTCTGAAACAGAAAATCAGCATCTAAAAAATTTTTCATCGGTATCTGTTTTATTTTATATTTGTCAAAAAAAAACGTTACTTTGCAGACAAAAATACACATTAATTTTAAAGACCAAAAGAAAGCGAACATGAATATACGGAAAAATAATCAATCGGAAACAGCCACAATCTATTGCAAGAACAATAATATGTATAAGGAAGTGCCGATGGGTTCGTCATTGAGCGAAATTTATGCAATGGTTGGCGCTCCACTTCGTTACCGTCCCATGAGTGCGCGAGTAAATCACCGGGTAGTAGGATTGGATTGGCGTTGTTGGAATCCAAAGGATATTGAATTTGTTGATTATACACATCCTGCCGGTAACAGGACTTACCTGCGTTCACTTTGTTATATTCTTGCGAAAGCAGTGAATGATATATATCAGGATGCAGCTTTCAATCTGGAACATCCCGTATCACGAGGGTATTACTGTGCGTTTAAGGATCGAAGGACGATTGCGCAAGAAGAAGTCGAACAAATCAAGGAACGGATGCAGCAGATTATTGACGCGGACGTGCCATTTATCCTTTGCAATATACGAACATCAGATGCTGTTGAATTGTTTCGCCGACGAGGCATGAATGATAAGGCTCTACTGATTGAAACGGCAGGTATGGCTTATACTTCATATTATGAGATGGATGGTTATATCAATTATTTCTATGGCTGTCTGGTTCCATCTTCGGGTTATATTCATTTATTTGACCTTATTCCTTACGAAGATGGCGTATTGTTGCAGGTTCCACGTTTGGATGATCCGAATCAACTTTCCCCCATGATACCTCAAAATAAAATGTTTCAGGCTTATAAGGAGCATCTGAATTTGCAGCGAATGCTAAACATGAATTATGTAGGCGATTTGAATAGTGTCGTTACGAAAGGGGAGGCAAAAGAAATCATTATGGTCGCAGAAGCCATGCAGGAAAAACAAATTTCCAATATTGCCGAAGAAATTGCCCGACGATATAAAGATGGGATCCGTGTTGTCCTTATTTCGGGGCCTTCATCGTCAGGAAAGACAACTTTTTGTAAACGATTGCAGATACAGTTAATCACCAATTTACTTCATCCTGTCGGAGTATCCATAGACGATTATTTTTTAAACCGTGAAGATACGCCAAAAGACGAAACAGGAGCATATGATTTTGAGTCGCTTTATGCAATTGATCTCCCTTATTTTGAGCGTGATTTAACTAAATTGATTGCCGGTGAAGAAGTTGCGATTCCTTCGTTTAACTTCCATAGAGGGGAACGAACCTTTCGCGGTGAAACGCTCCGAATGAAAGACAATTCGGTGTTGTTGCTGGAAGGTATTCACGGATTAAATCCGGAATTAACCTCATCCATTCCTCCGGGAAATATATTTCGCGTCTATGTTTCAGCTTTAACGACCATTGGCTTAGACGGGCATAACTGGATACCGACGACCGACAATCGGTTGTTGCGTCGCATAGTGCGTGATTACCGTTCGCGTGGTTATTCAGCTAAAGATACGATTACCGCATGGCCTCGCGTGCGAAAAGGAGAAGATAAATGGATTTTCCCTTATCAGGAGAATGCAGATGCAATGTTCAACAGTGCAATGATTTATGAGTTAGCCGTATTACGCAAATTTGCCGAACCTATTTTAAGTGAAATACGCGAAATGGACGCCGAGCACGCCGAAGCATACCGGTTGATTCGTTTCTTGCGTTATTTTCATTATATTCCTGTGGAAGAACTACCCGCTACTTCGTTGTTGCGTGAGTTTTTGGGGGGAGGAAATTTTAATTATTGATAGCGCTACCAGCCAACAAAATTCAATAAAAAAACTATTTTACAGCAGAGATTCAAAACTTGTTTCATTATGTTGTGTACTACACGCGGGATTATATTACATGTTACTCCGTATAATGATACCTCTTCGATCGTTCATATGTATACGGAATCGTTTGGCCGGGCATCGTATCTTGTGGCACGTCATCGAAAACGAAAAACATTGGTTTCGTATGCTCTTTTTATGCCTCTTTCTGTCATCGAAATGGAGGTAGAACATTTGAAAACAAGAGATATACAACGTGTAAAAGAAACTAAGATTTGCTACCCGCTATCCAGTATACCCTCCCATCCGGTTAAAAATGCAATTGCCCTATTTCTGGCTGAAACACTCTATCGTCTTATACGTACAAAGGAAACCGACCACAAACTATTCGATTATCTTACCAATTCAATCCGATATCTGGAAATCCTTGAAGAAGGGATCGCTAACTTTCATTTGGTATTTCTAATACATCTGTCCCGTTATATGGGGATTTTTCCGAATGCCGAATCGTATGCACCCGGTGTCTGTTTCGACTTGATGAACGGGGTATTTACTTACCAAATACCTACGCATTCCCATTATTTGAATAAAGAAGAAAGTATTGTTTTTTCCCGCCTGTTGCGTTTGAATTATGAAAATATAGCGTTACATTCTTTTTCACGGAAAGAACGAATAGCCATTATTCACCATATTTTGACGTATTATCGCTTGCATGTGAGCGATTTTCCCGAAATCAAATCGCTCACTGTCATGCAAAGCCTATTCGATTAGAGTATAGATATTCGTTTTTTATCTTTTAGTTTTTAGTTTGAAGTTGAAGATTTGCGACTTTGAGAAAAAGATATTACCTTTGCAAACGCAATTTAACCGGTCTTGTAGTTCAATGGATAGAATGGAAGTTTCCTAAACTTTAGATTCGGGTTCGATTCCCGGCGAGACTACTGAATATACGAATAATCACAATTATACATTTGTTTTGCCCAATGATATTCCCATTACTTCTTGGTCGCGTTCAATGTATTGCACTTTGCAATATAGCGTCATTTTTGTCTTTCAAAAGCGCCCAATCAATGACCTGCATGATATCATCTACATAATGAAATGCCAATCCATCTACATACGTGGATTTGATTTCATTCACATCTTTTTGATTTTCGCAGGAAAGTATGATTTCTTTGATGCCAGCCCGTTTGGCAGCTAATATTTTTTCTTTGATACCCCCAACGGGAAGTACTTTTCCACGTAGAGTGATTTCTCCCGTCATAGCCAGGTTACTTTTTACTTTACGTTGCGTAAAAATGGATACTAACGATGTAACCATGGTGATACCTGCGCTGGGACCATCTTTGGGGATTGCGCCTTCGGGAACATGAACGTGTACGTTCCTGTTTTCAAATAAATCTTCAGCAATATTAAACTGTTCAGCATGTGCGTGCACATATTCCAATGCCAACATTGCGGATTCCTTCATTACATCACCCAGATTTCCGGTGATCGTAAGTTTCGAACCCTTGCCACGACTCAAACTCGATTCGACAAAAAGAATCTCCCCGCCAACTGCTGTCCAGGCCAAACCTGTGACCACGCCGGCATACTGATTTCCTTGATATTTATCTAAGGTAAATTCATCAACGCCAAGATATTCTGCCAAATCATCCTGTTTTATCACATCGGATATTTCTTCTTTCGAGGCTAACTTTCGAGCTAATTTACGCATTATTTTGGCAATTTTCTTTTCTAATTCGCGTACACCACTCTCTCTGGTATAGGATTCGACCATTTTTTGTACGGCAGTCCGTTGAAACCTGATCCGGTCTTTCGGAATGCCATGCGCCTCCATTTGTTTCGGGATGAGATGTTTGATGGCAATTTCAATCTTTTCTTCCATAATATATCCGCTCACTTCAATCAGCTCCATTCGATCTAATAATGGTTTCGCAATGGTATTCAAGCTGTTTGCCGTAGCGATAAATAACACCTTACTCAAATCGTAGTCGATATCTAAGTAATTATCATGGAATGCTTCGTTTTGTTCCGGGTCGAGCGCTTCCAATAATGCAGAAGCAGGATCGCCTTTGAAATCATTGCCTACCTTATCAATTTCATCCAACACAAAAACAGGATTGGAGGTGCCGACTTTTAATATGTTCTGGATAATCCGGCCGGCCATTGCTCCGATATAGGTACGTCGATGGCCGCGTATCTCCGCTTCATCATGCAAGCCTCCGAGCGACATACGTACATATTTGCGATGCAAGGCTTCTGCAATTGACTTGCCTAAGGATGTTTTACCTACTCCGGGAGGGCCATGTAAACAAATGATAGGAGAGCGAAGATCATTTTTCAATTTGAGCACCGCCAAATGTTCGATGATCCGTTCTTTCACCTTTTCCATTCCGAAATGATCTCTATCCAAGATGCGTTGAGCGCGTTTCAAACTGAAATTATCTTTGCTGTATTCGTTCCATGGAAGTGTGATAACGGTCTGAATATATTGAAACTGCATTGAATAATCAGGTGATTGCGGATGCAAACGCTCTAACTTGTTCAATTCCCTTTCAAATGTTTCTGCGACGGTTTTTGTCCATTTCTTCTTCGCGGCTTTTTCTTTTAATTCCTTGACATCAATGTCATTCATGTTTCCACCCAATTCTTCCTGGATGGCTTTGATTTGCTGTTGCAAAAAATACTCCTTTTGTTGCTTGTTGATGTCTTCATGCGTTTTCATTTGGATAGACGCTTTTAGTTCAATCAACTGATATTCACGATTTAAGATAAACAACAGACGGTAAGCGCGATCTTTCAGGTCGTCGTTTGCCAACAATTCCTGCTTTTCAGAAGAATGGGATAATATATTACAGCAGGCAAAATTGATCAGATAAAGATAATTCTGGTTATTCCGGATGGAAAAAATCAAATCCCTTGCCGGCTCGCCGGAAATACTCAACATTTTGATTGTCAAATCTTTAATTGTAGAAACCAACGCTTCAAATTCACGATCATTTTTGCGGGGGAATTTATCTTCCAACAAAGAGATTCGTCCTGTCAAGAAAGGTTCTTTTTCAGTGATGGCGTGCAGAAGAAAACGCTTTTTCCCTTGCAAAATGGCTGTTGTAGAACCGTCGGGCAGTTCCAGTACGCGAATGATTTCAGCAACTACTCCGATATTGTATAAATCTTCATATCCGGGGTCTTCAACTTCCGTATCCTTTTGGCACGTAATGCCAAGCATCTTCTTTTTTTGTTCTGCCTCACGGATTAACTTCATGGATTTCGATCGTCCGACCATTACCGGCATAGCTACGCCCGGAAATAAAACCATATTGCGTAACGGAAGTATAGGGATTTCATCGCCGACTTTATCTACGCCTTCCGAAAAATCTTCGTCCTTGTCACACTCCATCAAAATGGGCATCACAATTCCTATACCATCATCAAAATCATCAAATGATTCCTGTAAATACAGTGTTTCTATATTATTTTTACTCATATTGTCAGTCAATAAAACGTGCAAAGATAGTCTTTTTCTATCAAAAAAACGAATCCCTTCCGTAATCATCAACATGGGTATAACCCTAACAAGGTTTGAAACCCTGTCAAGGTTGAGATAAATACGATTGTTGATCGTATGCATCCAACGCATCAATTAATGAAAGTAATTCGCCCCGGATTTGTTCCAACCGATTATAAATTTCTGCTTGATTGACTGTTTCGTCTTTATTGTCTTTTAGTCTTTGGCGAGCGCCGGCTAATGTCATACCTCTTACTATCCTCAAGTAATATACTAAACGGATTTGTTGGATGTCTTCTTTCCGGTAAAAACGAATGCCTTTCTTTCTTTGAGGAGCAATCTCTTTAAATTCCTTCTCCCAGAATCGCAATGTTGGGGCATTCAAACCAAGCATCTGCGAAACTTCTTTGATGGAGTAGTATAATTTCTGCTCTTGTTCTTTTTTCAGTCCCATAAAGTGTATTAATCCATCACCTGGCCACGATTTTCTGCAATCTGAATCATTTGATCATATTCTTCAGGCGAAAGATCCAAGAAATAATATTTGGCAGGATTATCCGGTTTGTCATAAAGATGCACCTCATAATGCAAGTGAGGCCCTACTGATTTTCCCGTATTTCCAACTAAACCGATGATTTCTCCCCTCACCACCTTTTGGCCAACACGTACATTGTTTTTATCATTATGACCATACAACGTCTTATAACCGAATCCGTGATCAATGATAATCGTATTTCCGTACCCTTGCTTCCATCCCGAAAAAATCACTATTCCATCACCGGTAGCATATATTTCAGTGCCTGTCGAAGCCGCAAAATCCATCCCTGCATGAAACCGGAGTGTACGGTAAATCGGATCAATGCGCATTCCGAAACCTGATGCCGTCTTCTTTAAATCCTTGTTGGATACAGGCTGAATGGCTGGAACACAACGATTTCGCTCTTCCAGATTCTTGCCGACCGAAATCAATTCATCCAACGAGTTGGATTGAACATATATCTGCCTCTTCAGCATATCCATCTTTCGGGTTGTTGCAATGACCAAATCCGCATTCGATAAATTCATCAGATATTCATACCGGTTCGTCCCTCCGATTCCCGGTTTTCGAACATAGTCAGGAATTGCCTGGGTTTGAAAAATGGCCCTGTACAAATTATCATCGCGTTCCTGAATATCATCCAAAACCGCAAGGGCATCATTTAATTGGAGCGAAAGCACTTCGTATTGTGTTTGCAATAACTTGTTTTCCTTTCGTAGCAATGCCTCCATTGGCGACGCAAAAAAATGGATAAAAGCAAAAAATACGCCGGCGCCTATCAAAATTCCAAAACTTAAATGTTTCAAAACTGCAAAGAAACGTTCTTTTGCAGAAGGGTAAACCCGCTCATAGGTAAGAGAGTTCGGGTTATAAAAATAATATGCTTTTCGTCTTCCCCAAATATTCATCTTGTAATTCTATTAGAAATTTAGATTGCAAATATAATTATTTGCTTTACTTTTGCAAAAAAATTGTCATAATTTTGACATAAATAAATTCTATTTTTGATATGTTAACATCTAAAGAGATTCGTGAATCGTTTAAAAACTTCTTTGTTTCGAAAGGACATCAAATCGTTCCTTCCGCCCCGATGGTCATCAAAAATGATCCGACATTGATGTTTACCAATGCAGGGATGAATCAGTTCAAAGACATTATTCTGGGCAATGTCCCTGTCAAATATCCACGTGTAGCTGATTCGCAGAAGTGCCTGCGTGTCAGCGGCAAACATAACGACCTGGAAGAGGTGGGTCACGACACCTATCATCATACAATGTTCGAAATGCTCGGTAACTGGTCGTTCGGCGATTACTTCAAAAAAGAAGCCATCGGTTGGGCTTGGGAGTATTTAGTCGACGTCTTAAAACTGAATTCCGAACAACTGTATGCGACAGTCTTTGAAGGCAGTCCTTCGGAAAATCTGGAACGCGATAATGAAGCAGCCGGATACTGGGAACAGTACCTCCCCAAAGAGCGTATTTTAGATGGCGACAAACGCGATAACTTCTGGGAGATGGGCGATACAGGCCCCTGTGGCCCCTGTTCGGAGATTCATATTGATATTCGACCCGCCCACGAGCGTGCAGCCGTTCCGGGAGTTACGCTTGTCAATGCCGGACATCCGCAGGTCGTCGAAATCTGGAACCTTGTCTTTATGCAGTATAACCGGAAGGCCGATGGTTCATTAGACAAACTGCCGACATGGGTGATTGATACGGGTATGGGATTTGAACGCCTCTGTATGGCCATACAAGGGAAAACTTCCAATTACGATACCGATGTTTTTCAGCCCATTATTCAGGCTATTGCTCAAATGACCGGCTTTATTTATGGTGAAGATACCCAAAAGGATGTGGCCATGCGTGTTATCGCCGACCATATCCGGACAATCGCCTTTTCGATAACGGACGGTCAGTTGCCTTCCAATGTGAAAGCAGGCTATGTGATTCGCCGCATCCTCCGCCGCGCCGTTCGCTACGGATACACATTCCTCCATCGGCGGAAAGCATTTATGTATCAGTTGCTCCCGGCGCTTATTGATACGATGGGCGATGCGTATCCCGAACTCATTGCACAGCAGGAACTGATCGGCAAAGTGATGAAAGAAGAAGAAGAATCTTTCCTGCATACGCTCGAAACAGGTATCCGCCTGTTAGAGAAGAAGGTGGCCGAACTGAGTCAGTCCGGTAAAAAAATATTGGATGGCGCCAACGCCTTTGTACTGTATGATACATTCGGATTCCCGTTAGATCTGACCGAACTGATCGTACGCGAAAGTGGAATGGAAGTCGATGTCGAAACATTCCATACGGAAATGCAAAAGCAAAAAGAACGCGCCCGCAATGCCGCTGCGATAGAAACCGGCGACTGGGTCATCCTGCGCGAAGGAGAAACCCAATTCGTAGGATACGACACGCTTGAATGTGAAACAAATATCCTGCGGTATCGGAAAATCAAACAACAAAACAAAGCATTAATTCAAATCGTGTTGGATAAGACGCCTTTCTATGCCGAGATGGGAGGGCAGGTCGGCGACAGCGGTTGGCTGATTTCGGAAAAGGAAAAAATCAATATCGTCGACACAAAACGGGAAAACAATTTGCCCGTACATTTGACGACCGAGCTACCCAAAGACCCGACCGCATCTTTTATTGCTATGATTGACCTGAAACAACGGATTCAAATCGAATGCAATCATACGGCAACGCATCTGCTCCATGAGGCGTTGCGCGAAGTGTTTGGTTCGCATGTCGAACAAAAAGGCTCTTTTGTCTCGCACGATGAGTTGCGGTTTGATTTTTCTCATTTTCAAAAAGTTACGGATGAGGAAATACGCAAAGTGGAACAGTTGGTTAACAAGCGAATCCGCCGGAATCTTCCCCTGGAAGAACATCGCAATATACCTGCTGAAAAAGCGGAAGAAATGGGCGCCATCGCCTTATTTGGCGAAAAATACGGAGACGAAGTGCGTGTCATTCAGTTTGAAAACTCAATCGAACTATGTGGCGGGACGCATGTTTCGGCTACCGGCAGGATCGGTCTGTTTTTGATTCTCAGCGAAAGTTCGATTGCAGCAGGGATACGGCGTATCGAAGCCGTCACCGGCGAAAGAGCGGAGAAATATATATACATTCAGCAGGATACCATCCGCGAACTACGCACCATGTTCAACAATGTACCCAACCTGAAACAAGCCATCCGGAAAGCTATCGAAGAAAATACCGAATTAAAAAAACAGCTTACCGTTTACATGAAAGAAAAATCGACTGCCCTGAAAAAGCGTTTGGTTGAGACAGCCGTAGATAGGAATGGAACAAAATTGTTGATTTTCAGAGGCGGAGGAGATATTGATAATTTGAAAGAAATCGCCTTTCAGTTCAAAGGCGAAATACAGGGTAAATTTTGCTTTATTGCCGGCATCGAAGAACAAGAAAAATGTGCATTGTTGGTGATGCTGGGCGACGAATTGGTGGCAGAGGGATTGAATGCTGCCCTGTTTATCAAAGAAGCAGCCAAACATATCCAGGGCGGCGGCGGCGGACAACCGCACTTCGCCACAGCAGGCGGCAAAAATGCTAACGGCCTAACACAGGCCATCGACACCGTACTTGAACTGGCCGGACTGAAATAATGAACAATGGACAATTGATAATTGACAATTAAGAATTATAAATTATGATTAATATTATTCTGTTTCTTACGATCTTACCATCTTACGGTCTTCCCCAATTGATTAATTGAAAAAATTATCTGTAAATTATGTAAAAATTCTGTAATTCTGTCCAAATATGGTAATCATAAGCAACGACATCAAACAGGAACTGTCCCGATACCTTTCCGAACATCATTACGATAAGGTATTCGTGTTGACCGATACACATACGCACCGTTTATGCCTTCCTGTGATCTGGTCACTTCCTGCCATCGAACAGGCAACATCAATTGTGATCGAAGCAGGAGACACCAACAAAAACCTCTACCAACTAACCACCGTATGGGAATCCCTCTCGAATAACGGCGCTTCGCGCAATTCGTTGTTGATCAATCTGGGCGGAGGCATGGTAACCGACCTGGGCGGATTTGCCGGCGCCACATTCAAGCGCGGACTGCACACGCTCAATATACCTACCACCTTGATGGCAGCGGTCGATGCAGCGGTCGGAGGAAAAACAGGAATCAACTTCAACGGACTGAAAAACGAAATCGGATCCTTCTATATTCCGGATTGTGTATTGATAGACTGTGTTTTCCTGCAAACATTAGATCGCAATAATCTGCTTTCCGGTTATGCCGAAATGATTAAACACGGACTGATAGATTCCGAAAACTCATTGAATCAATTGATAGCCTTCGATCTTGAAACAAAAGAACTCAATACAGGCATCTTAAATAAGTTGGTCAAAGAATCGGTAGCCATCAAGGAACGGTTCGTAACCGAAGATCCGAAAGAGAAAGGCATCCGCAAAGCCCTGAACCTGGGACATACCATCGGACATGCCTTTGAAAGCCTTTCGTTCGCAAAGAAACGCCCCATCCTGCATGGTCATGCAGTAGCCGCCGGATTAGTCAGCGAGCTTTATCTGTCATACCAATGTTGCGGATTTCCAATTGAAACGCTTCGCCGAACGGTCAATTTTATCAAAACCCATTATTCTCCATATCCTGTCGAATGTGATGATTATGATGCTCTTTACGAACTGATGACGCACGACAAAAAGAACAAAGACGGAAAAATCAATTTCACCTTGTTGGCGCAAGCCGGAGACATCCGAATCAATCAATCCATGGAAAAAGAAAAGATTTTCTACTCCCTTGATTTCTATCGTGAAACGTGCTTATGAAGGTTAATAATTGTTAAAACAAACAAAACAACTGTTAAATATAGTTGTTTTGTTTGTTTTTATAGTTTTCTTGTTTATCTTTGCGCATTCATTATAAAAAAGTGTACAGATGAAAAAGATGACCCCCAAAGAAGAAGAAATTTTAACGCACTTCTGGGCGCATGGCCCGTTGTTCATTCGCGAATTGCTTGAATTTCAAGAAGAACCCCGGCCGCATTACAATACGCTTTCAACCATTGTCCGTATCCTCGAAGAGAAGGGTTATATCGGGTATAAAGTGTATGGCAATACCTATCAGTATTTTGCCGCCATTTCCAAAGAAGAATACCGGAAAAAGAAGTTAAAAAACATTGTGGATACCTATTTCGGTAATTCCTATCGGCGTGTCGTTTCGGCGCTTATTGAGGAAGATGAATTATCTATTGACGAATTACAGGATTTAATCGAAGAAATTAAAAACAGGAAAGGACAATAGAATGATACCGTTTATTCTGTATATCATCAAATTGAGTTGTTGCCTGACGCTATTTTGCGTGGGCTACAAATTGCTGTTGAGCCATGAAACCTTTTTTCATTTCAACCGGAAAATATTGCTGACAGGCATGTTGACGTGTATGTTATTGCCGCTGATAAACATCAGGACTGAGGCTGCCGGAATCATACAACTACCGATGATACAATTGGAAAAAATAATGACAGAAGAAGAAAATTTCAGCGCATTTACCGCATACGATGAAATCGTCCATTCCCCAATTCCGGCCGGCAAGCCAATCCCTCCAATATCTTTAGCCAATCTGTTGGCTTTGATTTTTGTAACAGGCAGTTGCATCCATCTCTGTTTACTGATTCGTTCGCATATTTCTTTATGTCTGCTGATTCGTAGCGGAAGAAAAATAAAGCGGGGAGACTGTACCATTGTTTTATTCGACCGGCCTGTTACTCCTTTCAATTACGGCAACTATATAATCCTTTCAGAAAGAGATTACAAGGAGAATCCGGACACTATTTTAACGCACGAATTAGCACATTTCCATTTATTACACTCGTTCGATATCGCCTTTGTCGAACTTTTAACCCTTTTTCAATGGTTCAATCCGTTCGTATGGTTACTTAAAAAAGAAATCAGGAAAGTACATGAATTTCAGGCCGACGCCGAAGTGCTCCAAACAGGCGTCGATTCCACAAAATATCAACTATTATTAGTAAAAAAAGCTGTTGAATCCAGACCCTACGCCTTTGCCAACAGCTTTAATCACAGCAAACTTAAAAACATTAAAAACAGATTTACGATGATGACAAAAAAGAAATCAAACAGTTGGGCGCGAATGAAGCTCTTATTGTTTCTCCCCGTTGCCGCCCTTAGTGTGTATGCATGTGCCCGTCCGAATGATGCGACGCGGCAATCAGAACCAGTAATTCGGAGTGAAGAAACGACGTCTCCTTCGAATAACCAATATCACACCATCTCAATTTCAGAGAATCCTACGGAAAAGTATTCGGTTTTCATCGCTTTTATTGATGCTACCGGCAAAGAAGTCCGTTCTTTCACCCTCGACAATAAAGAGCCTGTCAGCGATTCATTTCCCCTTGACCATACCGAATTTATCAACGAGATACAGGAATGGCTGAAAAGTCCGGGAGGCGAAAGCCCATTTTCTACCGTATCAATCAAAGCGTCTCATAATACGACCATGGGTGTCATTACCGACCTAAAACAGGTCTTGAGAGATTATTATGCTTTAAAAATAAAGTATGCATTACATTGATTTATATAAGACAATCACTACTGACCGATTAAAAAAATAAGGGGCGCTGCTATTTGAGGCATTGCCCCTAAAAGTTGTACCTTTGTTGTTCCACCAAAAAAGGACAACATGGGCAAAGATAGCAAA
>Ga0099364_10004950_pt1 | contig 19958 bp, 20 predicted proteins | sample TergutTh196P3_FD_73070 | JGI IMG/M metagenome (GOLD analysis project Ga0099364, IMG submission 73070) | Microcerotermes parvus P3 segment gut microbial communities from Pointe-Noire, Republic of the Congo - Th196 P3 | ecosystem: Host-associated > Arthropoda: Insects > Digestive system > Gut ... | reverse complement strand
TTTGTGAGAATTTTATACCCAAAAAAGGCAGCAGAATACCAAATTTTACCATCTTCGTGGCAACGGGCCGCTTAATGTAAAAAAAAAGAGGCTGTACTTATAAGACAGCCTCTATCAAGCCTAATGAGAGAGCGAATAGGATTTTTGGCTCAAGAATTGGAAAAAGAATTTCCGGAATTGGTAACTCAACCTGAGTCGGAAGATGACTTTTATACCATAAGTTATAATGGAATGATTCCCGTGTTGCTTGAAGCGATAAAAGAGCAACAAATACAAATAGAAAATTCACAAACGATAGTAGAGAACCTGCAAACGATAGTTTTTCAACAGGAATATGATTTTATTCTTTTAAAGGAGCAGTTGGACGCATTAAAGGAACAACTGAACGCATGTTGTCAAAGAAATAGCGGAGATTCATTGCGGCAGCAATTTCTCCCTACCGATGAAATCAACAATCAGGGAGAAATTCAAGATGAAAGTTCGTTAAAAAACACATCCGTCGGCGAAAATAATGTAGATGTAGAAAAAGCAAGATTATTCCAGAACATCCCCAATCCATTCTCAGCAAATACGGAAATCCGTTTTGAAATACCCGAAAATGCAACTTCCGCAAAACTGCTTATCCATGATATGCAAGGCGGAGAAATCAACGCCTATACTATCTCTCAAAGAGGATCGAGCAGCATTATCATCAACGGCTTTGAACTATCGGCAGGAATGTATATGTACACCTTATTGGTAAATAATACAATTATTGATACCAAAAAGATGATTTTAACAAAATAATGTTTATCTTTGCAACTTAATTTTAAAATATATATTGATATGAAAACACAACATTTATTTATTGTTTTAGCAGTAATAGTTGTTCTATTTACTGCATGTAAGAAAGACGATAATTCATCGTCGGTGAAAAAAGAGGCGTTTAATGGATATGCACAGAAAGGTCCTTTTGTAAATGGATCTTCAATAACCATATCGGAATTAACTGCGAGTTTAGACCAAACAGGAAAAATTTACCAGACGATTATAGCGAATAATTCGGGTGGGTTTGAACAAAAGAATCTTGAATTGGTTTCCCGTTATGTGGAATTAAAATCTGATGGGTTTTATTTTAATGAGATTTCAGGACAGATATCTGTTGCACCAATGACACTTTATGCTTTGGCAGATATTGAGGATATCAATTCGGTAAATGTGAATGTGCTGACCCATTTGGAAAAGCCGCGTGTAGAATATTTGGTAAAGCAGGAAAGAATGAGTTTTGCTGAAGCAAAGAAACAGGCGCAACAGGAAGTATTGGCGATATTTGGATTTGAACCGCAAGCAATGCGGTCAGAAGAGTTGGACTTAACAGTAGACGCACAATTGTTAGCAGTTTCATGTATTTTGCAGGGGGGCTTGTCCACCGGCGATATAATGGAACTAATGGCGAACATCAATGCGGATATCAAAGAGGATGGTAAATTGGATAATACGGATTTGGGAACGAAGTTAAGAAAAAATGCCGTTAGCATTATCTTTTCGTTTTCTACAATTCGTGATAACCTGACAAAAAAATATACCGAACTCGGTGTTAGCGTGGACATTCCTGATTTTGAAAGTTACATACAAGCGTTCGTTAGTAGTGATTTGTATCCGCCAACCGGATTCATAACGTATCCTGCGAGCAGCAACTGGGAGTGGGATAATATTTTGTCGGATCATGTTACTGAAGTCAAACCTTCTTTATTTCCAGATCATGATAATTCCTATACTATGACAGCCAATATTCCCGAAGGACAATTCGTGAAAATCATGTTAAAAGGTGGATATTGGAGTCGTATGGCTACAAACTGGTATGAAACAGGGTATGACGCAATAAATAAAACGCAGGAATTTACTGCAATCGGCAATGGGCAAAACTGTGATGCCAGTATCCTTTTTTTCAATGGCACATTAGATGACAATGGTGAAGAATATATCACAATAGAATATTACGAGAATGGCGCCACAACGCCCACAAAGGTTAAAAAATTGATGTTAATTCCTCAGGATTAATAAAATATGAATGATATGAAAACACGACATTTTATTTATTGTTTAGCAGTAATAGTTGTTCTATTTACTGCATGTAAGAAAGATGATAATTCATCGTCGGTAAAGAAAGAAGTTTTTAGCGGATATGCCCAAAAAGGACCTTTTATAAAAGGTTCTTCTGTAACCGTAATAGAACTGAATGCCGATTTAATCCAAACAGGAAAAACTTATTTTACAACTATTTCCGATAATTCGGGGAGTTTTGGGTTGAATAATATCGAACTGGCTTCTCGCTATGTAGAGTTGAAAGCCGATGGGTTTTATTTTCACGAAATCTTAGGGCAAACATCCAACGATGGACAAATAACTCTCTATGCTTTAGCCGATATCGGAGATGTCAATTCGGCAAATGTGAATGTATTAACCCATTTGGAAAAGCCACGGGTAGAATATTTGGTAAAACAGGAAAGAATAGATTTTACTGCTGCCAAGCAACAAGCACAACGTGAAGTTTTGGCAATATTTGGATTTGAGTCGTCCGAAACGCCATCGGAGGAATTAAATTTGACAGTAGATGCAAAATTGTTAGCAATTTCATGTATTTTGCAGGGATTTTTATCCACCGGCGATATGATGGAATTGATGGCAGATGTCATCACAGACATTAAATCGGATGGCAAATTGGATAATATGATTTTAGGGTCGAAGTTAATGAATAATGCCGTGAGTATTAAACTTTCTCTTTTGGAAATTCGCAACAAGTTGACAAAAAAATATGCCGAACTTGGTGTTAGTGTGAATATTCTTGATTTTGAAAGTTACGTAGAATCGTTTATCAATAGTGAGATGTATCCACTAACAGTTTTTATAACGTATCCTCCAATAGGATTGTATCAAGATAATATTTTGTCGGATTATGTTACTGAAGTAAATGCTCATATATTACCAAACTATCAAGATTATGATATGACAGCCGATGTTCCCGAAGGACAAAATGTGAAAATTATACTTAAAGGTGGATTTTGGAGTGCTTCAGTGTTGAATTGGGAAAAGACAGAATACGACGGAATAAACAAGACACAAGAATTTATTACAACATGGAAAGGGGAAAATCATGCCCTTATTGAATTCTACGATGGCACTTTAGAAGCAGATGGCGAGAAATATATCACGATAGAATATTACGAGAATGGTGCCACAACGCCCACAAAGGTTAAAAAATTGATGTTAATTTCTCAGGATTAATAAAATATATTGATATGAAAACACAACATTTTATTTATTGTTTAGCGGTAATAGTTGTTCTATTTACTGCATGTAAGAAAGATGATAATTCATCGTCGGTAAAGAAAGAAGTTTTTAGTGGATATGCTCAAAAAGGTCCTTTTGTAAATGGCTCTGCTGTAACCGTAGTGGAATTAAGTTCTAATTTAAGTCAAACAGGGAAGACATACCTCACCGCTATTTCCGATAATTCTGGAAGTTTCGGATTGAGTAATATTGAATTTGTTTCCCGTTATGTAGCATTAAAAGCCGATGGTTTTTATTTCAATGAAATTTCGGGACAAACATCTGGCGCACAAATGACGCTTTATGCTTTAACGGATATTGAAGATATGAATTCGGCAAACGTAAATGTGTTAACCCATTTAGAAAAGCCACGGGTAGAATATTTAGTACAGCAGCAAGGGATGGACTTTGCTGCTGCTAAAAAACAGGCACAACAAGAGATTTTGGCAATATTTGGTTTCGAGCCATCCGAAACGCTATTTGAAACATTGGATTTAACGCTGGATGCTAAATTGTTGGCAATTTCGTGTATATTGCAGGGCTATTTATCCACTGGCGATATGATGGAACTGATGGCTGATATTAATACAGATATTACACAGGACGGCAAATTGGATAATATGGCTTTGGGAACAAAATTAATGAATAATGCTTATGCCGTTAGCTTTTCGTTTTCAGTAATTCGCAATAATTTGACGAAAAAATATGTTGAACTTGGCACAGATGTATCTATTCCTGATTTTGAAAGTTACATCGAATCGTTCATTAAAAGCGATTTGTATCCGCAAACAATTTCAATAAATTATCCTGAAAAAGGTGCGTATGGCGATAATATTTTGTCGGAACATATTACTTCTGTCATTGTTCGTGATAATGGACCTAATGTATATTATAGCATGACAGCCGATGTCTCCGAATGGTTAAATTTAAAAGTTTTAATAAAAGAAGATATACGTTGTTCAGCTAATAATATTATTAACTGGAATATCAGGACAATACAATACGAACCTATGATTGAAGAATTTACCGTTCCGGAAAGCGGAAGAATTAGTGATCTGGATATTTGTTTTTTATCTTTTACGGACTATATAACCATTGAATATTACGAAAATGGAGCCACAACGCCAACAAAGGTTAAAAAATTAAATGTGATTGTAGAAGAATAAATGTAATGTGAAGTGTAACCTTAAGACTCATGCAATTATGAAAACACAACATTTAATTTATTGCTTGGCAATAGCCGTTCTGTTTACGGCATGTAAGAAAGACGACAATGGGCAGTCGGTACAGGTAAGAAAGGATATTTTTAGTGGATACGCTCAAAAAGGTCCTTTTGTAAATGGGGCCTCGGTAACAATATCGGAGTTGAAAGAAAATTTAGACCAGACAGGAAAAACTTACTCCACAACCATTGCAGGTGATTTGGGAAATTTCGAGCAGAAAAACATCGAATTGGAGTCCAAATATGTAGAGTTGAAAGCTGACGGTTTTTATTTTAATGAAATATTGGGACAAACATCTAATGCACAAATGACACTTTACGCTTTGGCAGATATTGAGAATGTTAATTCGGTAAATGTGAATGTGCTGACCCATTTGGAAAAATCACGGGTAGAATATTTGGTAAAACAAGAAAGGATGGATTTTACTGTTGCCAAGCAACAGGCACAACGTGAAGTTTTGTCAATATTTGGTTTCGAACCATTCGAGATGCCATCGGAAGAATTGGAGTTGACGATAGATGCAAAACTATTGGCGATTTCGTGTATATTGCAATCCTATTTATCCACCGGCGATATGATGGAATTAATGGCAAATATCAGTGCTGATATTAAAGAAGATGGCAAATTGGATATTTCATTAGGATGGAAACTATTAAACAATGCCTATAAACTTCCTCCTTTAGAAATTCGAAAGAATTTGACAAAAAAATATACCGAACTCGGTATTGATGTAACCATCCCCGATTTTGAAAGTTATATAGAATTGTTTATCAATAGCGGTATCTATCAGCCACTTGGTACTATAACTTATCCGGAAGAAGGAACGTATGGTATTAATATTTTGTCGGATGAGGTTACGGAAGTCTGGTGTACGTATCCCGAAACAAATTATAGTGTAATAGCCGATGTTCCCCAATGGCAAACCCTGAAAATTGTAATAAAAGATTGTATGCATTCTGTTATTTATGCTATAAATTGGAATTTGAGTGTTCCTACAAGAATATGTACCGAATTTACCATAATAGAAAGTGGAAAAATCAGTGATGCGGAGGTTTCTTTCTCCTATGACTTTGATCCGGAAAATCCCTTAAATGATGCAATAATAGAGTTTTATGAAAACGGCGCTACTATCCCTACAAAAACCAAGCAACTAAAACTATTAATCCAAAATGATTGAAGGGTATGAAAACGCAACATTTTATTTATTGCTTGGCAATAGTAGCCGTTCTGTTTACGGCATGTAAGAAAGACAAGGAGCAAGAACAATGGATTGCCGTAACCGGCATCACGCTTGATAAAAATGAATTGTTTCTTGTGCTTGGTGATACGGCAACATTAATTGCTACCGTAGAACCTGATAGCGCTACCAGTAAAACTGTAACATGGACGAGCAGCAACTCTGCGGTGGCTACGGTAAGCAATGCCGGACTTGTAACCGCCGTTGCAAACGGTGTAGCAATTATTACTGCTGTCACACAGAATGGTAACTTTAAAACTGCATGTTCTGTTACTGTGAACAGCGATTATCGCGCAAAATGGGTGGGGGATTGGGAATTTACAACTTTTGTTTATAGCGAACGCGGTATTTGGTTTCCGGATATTGTTACTTATACTTTCGACACTATCAGTTTTATTGGAACCATTGGACTATATGAAACAAATCGGCTGAAAATTATTTTTCATCCAAATGCAACAGAACCGTTTCCTATCAATGGCTTAATATATCCTATTGTAGATGAATCAGGAGAACTTGATTATATAGGTCCTTCATGCTCTGACGGTTGGGTAGCAAATGGAATTATTTTTGGAAATGAAATCAGTGTTGAAACAAGAATAGATACTAGATGTGATGGTCCTCTTGGAACCTATTTTTACGAGCAAAATAATATTCAAGGAATAAAAATCAACAAAAAATAGAAATCATGAAAAAGTTATTAATATTTTTTGCAAGTATAAATATTTGCGGAGTTATGGCGCAAACCCCTCAAACAGACCAGCATTGGATTAAGAATAACACATTTAGTGACGAATTTAATGGGTCTAAAACAAATATTTGGTACGAAATGTCGGGTGGTCCTCTTTGGGGTAGTCAATTTTGTAGACCTCAAAACATTCTATTCGGAACCGAGGGCAGTCGAAGTTTTTTAAGATTCAAGGCAGAAATGGAGAATGGGACCCCCTATAGCGGAGGTATTTGGACAGGATACAATGTATATTCAGGGTATGGGCATAACGGATTGGGATATGGCTATTATGAAATTGAAGCCAGAGTGATACAAACACCCGGCATTGTTTCCGGTCTGTGGCCCGCTTTTTGGATGCAACATGAAAATTTTACCCCTCCTTATTGGTATGAAGAGTTGGATATTTTTGAACCAAACAATTGTCAAGTTCAAAACAATAATCACCATGTAACTTATTGGCGAATTGACGATGAAACGAAACCATTTAATACTCAAACTAATTCTCAACCCTACACAGGAGACAGATACAATGTGGATATGAGTGTATGGCATAAATATGCTGTAGAATGGCTTCCCGAAAAAGTAGTGTTTTACATAGATGATGAAAGTTGTTTCACATTAGATAAAAGCATACCGTATCCCTACCATCAAAATCCATGTTTGAGAATTGATCTTCAAACAGATAAGTATAACCAACCACCTGGTTGGTATTGTCCACCTGATATTTTAGACGGCTTATTAGGTTATTTCGACATCAACTATTTTCGGTATTATCAATTACTTTGTAGTAGTGAAATTATTACCGAAGCGCAAGGCAATGGATACAATTTTAATAATTACACTTATAAAGTAAAAAAATCCTGTATTTTTAAAAACGCTTCTGTCCCAAACAACACCGACATTTCTATAAGAGCGACAGATTTTATAGAACTGAAAGAGAATTTTGAAGTACCATTGGGCGCTACGTTATATTTAGATATAACTCCTTGCGCCTTAGTAAAGACAACAAGAGATTAGTCGGGTGCGGGTAGGTTATAGCAGCACGGTTTTGAACTGTCGGCAGGAATGTATATGTACACCTTATTGGTAAATAATACGATTATTGACACCAAAAAGATGATTTTGACAAAATAATTGCTACCTTTGCAACGTAATTTTAAAATATATAATGATATGAAGACACAACATTTTATTTATTGCTTAGCAATAGTAGCCGTGTTCTTTACGGCATGTAAGAAAGATACGGACTATCGGGATAAGTGGACGGGGAGTTATGATTGTGAAGAAAAATATGATCGCTGGGACGGAGCAGGAAATCATGAAATAAAAATGTATCAAGTCAATGTCATTGTAACTGCAAAGGGAGATGAGTGGATTGATTTTTTTGAAAATAGAAGAGAGCAACATTACGGAGTAAGAATTAGCAAAGATGGGAGTTTTTATGAAACCAATGAGACAGGTTCAAGACTGAAATTTGAGGGAAAATTTCATTCTGACAGCCTCATTCTGACAGTTTATCATGCTTTATCACCAGCAAGTTCGGTTATTTCATATTATAAAGGTAAAAAAAATAAAAGTAATTAGAAATGAAAAAAAAGATAATATTAATGGTTTTGGCAGGAATGTTTGTTTCTTTTGCATTTGCACAACATTCGTCCCAGGATAAAAATTGGGAAGTCGTTTTTCAAGATGATTTTAGTACGTTTAATACCGGGTTATGGTATAAACCTCACAATATTCATGGTTCTGAGCCTCAACATTATATTTATGACAATGTAAAAGTTGAAAATGGAAAACTTGTTCTAACAACCAAAAAAGAGGACTATCGCTGTACACAAAGTAACTGTAATTGTGGTGGTGGTATATATAAATATACTTCCGGAAAGATTTCCTCTTGTGCAAGATATCAATACGGCTATTATGAAATCTATGCCAAATTACCGGCAAGTAGCGGCTATTGGCCCGCTTTTTGGTTTTGGTTTGAAGAAAAAAACGTCCCAAACAACGGTTGCTGGTATAACGAAATAGATGTTTTTGAAGCATATGGCTGCAGACCAAATAGTATTGAAAGCAATGCGTGGTACGGCTTTGGATGTCCGTGGGTGAAAACTGAGATAGGAAAACTTCTTCATCCATGCAATTATTCCACCGGTTACCATTGGTATGGCGTAGAATGGAGCGCCAATAAAATCACGTGGTATGTAGATAGGCAAATGGTTAGGCAGGTAGCGAATAATATGGGCGGTGTTGGCATCCAAAATCCGATGCAAATCTTTATAAATCTTGCTTTAGCTCCTAATTCGCACCAAGATAATCTCATTAAACCTACTACCATATTTCCGAATTACATGTATGTTGATCAAATGAATGCCTATCGTTTAAAATGCGATAAGAATACCGTTGTTAATGAAATATCTAATTTCAATACGTTTTATTATGCGGTGAAAAAATCAATCACCCTAAGTAGCGCTACTACCATACCTCAGAACAGCAAAATATCATTAAAAGCCACCGATTTTATAGAATTAAAAAATGGTTTTGAAGTGCCATTGGGCGCAGAGTTATATTTGGATGTTACTCCTTGCGAGAGTGCTGGTACAGGAATAGGAAATCCGGGTGGTGGTATTAGTACGGATTAGCAGAGGCTCGGGCAGCATTATCATCAACGGCTTTGAACTGTCGGCAGGAATGTATATGTACACTCTTTTGGTAAATAATACAATTATTGATACCAAAAAAATGATTTTAACAAAATAATGTCTACCTTTGCAACTTAATTTTAAAATATATATTGATATGAAAACACAACATTTTATTTATTGTTTGACAATAGTAGCCGTTCTATTTACTGCATGTAAGAAAGACAAGGAGCAAGGACAAGAACAGGGCATTCCCGTAACCGGCGTAACGCTCAATAAAACCGAGTTGATGCTTGCGCCCGGCGATACGGTAACATTAATTGCCACCGTAGAACCTGATAGCGCCACCAATAAAACTGTAACATGGACAAGCAGCAAAACCTCTGTGGCGACGGTAAACAGTAACGGGTTGGTAACCGCCATTGGCAAAGGCGATGCAACCATCACAGTAATCACTAAAGATGGTAAAACAACAGCTACCTGTCTCATTACAGTGGGAGAAGATTATCGCGCCAAATGGGTGGGGGATTGGGATTTTGAAATTAATAGACATTGGTGGTCGGGTGTTGGAGAAAATTATACGGAAGGTGATACAATCTATTATTATTTAGGCAAAATCAGTATCGGAAATGCAGGTAATGAATTAATAATTGATTACATAGGGAACATTTCACTTGTTATGGCTGTTGATGAGTTTGGAAAATTGTTTACTATCAAAGACCATCCATTAGGTTATACCGGTAACGGACAATTTGATAAAAATGATAAAGTACATATAGAAAGAGGGGAAGGACATGGACATGGTGGTGGAGGAAGAGATCTTGTTAATGGAACAAAAATAACGAAAGGAGGTAAAAGTGAATAGGATATTCATACTTGTTATAAGTTGCTTGTTTTTTCATAATAATGCCTTTATGCAAACACCTGCCAACGACCCTCATTGGCAATTGAAATGGGAAGATCAATTCACTGACCCAAACTTAAGTAAGTGGTGGAAAGCGCATAATTCTGATCATGGTGGAGAACCTCAATTATATCTTAATAATAATGTTTGGGTTACAAATGGTAATTTAGTAATAGAAGTTAATAATAATCAGACAATTCATCCAACGACAGGCAAAGTAAAAAAATATACTTCTGGTAGTGTAGGAACAAGATATGAATATCATGAACGTTTTGGCTATCTTGAAGCCCGTATAAAACTCCCATATAAAAACGGTTGAGGGTTTTGGCCTGCATTCTGGACTTGGCGTGGATACACCCAAAATTGGACGAATGATGCGGAAATTGATGTTTTTGAAATGCTGGGCGGAAAATATTCATCAAATACTACAACAACTAATGTACATACTTGTTATCCATCTGAAGATCCGAACTGCATAAAGCCAAATAATTTTCAGGCACATGCTTTATCAAATTTTGATTACAGGGATTGGCATACTTATGCAGTTGCATGGAATGCTGACAAGATAATATGGTATGTTGATAATATGGCTATCCGAACATTAAAGAATGCCAATTTAGATAATTACGGAAATAGTATTATTGATTCTATTCAAATAATTTTAAATGTGGCAATTTTAAAAGATTATCTTCCGCCAACATCTCCTCCTTTTCAAGAATATATGTATGTGGATTATGTTAAGGTTCATAAATTGAAATGCGATAAGAATACCGTGGTTACTCAAATCCCTAATTTCAACACCTATAACTATGCTGTTAAAAAGTCAATAAGTTTAAGCAGTACTACAACGATACCACAGAACAACAAAATTTGCTTACGAGCCACCGATTTTATAGAATTAAAAAATGGTTTTGAAGTGCCATTGGGCGCAGAGTTATATTTGGATGTTACTCCTTGCGAGAGTGCTGGTATAGGGATAGGGATAGGAAATCCGGGTGGTGGTATTAGTACGGATTAGCAGAGGCTCGGGCAGCATTATCATCAACGGCTTTGAACTGCCGGCAGGAATGTGTATGTACCTTGTTGGAAAAAGGATTGTGAACCTTTGTGGTAAATAAAAAAATCGTATCTTTGCCCGTTGTAATTACTAATAGAAAAATGACCGATGAGATATTACAGAAATTTCGTGTTTTGTGTTTTGTTCCTTATTTCGCTGAGTGCGAGTGCGTTGCGTGCGGATTTGAACTACAAGACTTTTTACAATCCGGCGATAGGGTCTTATGTTGAGACCAATTTGATGGTTCAGGCAACCTCTATCAGGTACCAAAAATTGAGCGATGGCGGGTATCAAGGCGCTGTCAACATTACCATTATGTTTATGAAGGGCGAGGAGGTGGCGAACTTTTCCAAAATCCGGTTGGACAGTCCGGTAGTGAGCGACACGGCGAACATCGTGGACTTTATGGACAATCAGCGTTTCATGCTTCCCGACGGAGTTTATGAGATGATTATCAGCATGTCCGACGTCTCGTCGCCCGATAAGGAGTATGTCCATAAAGAGGAAATCAGCCTCGATTACGCCGAAAAGAACATTGCCGTCAGTTCCATCGAACTGCTCAACAGTTACGAAAAAGCGGGCGAAGATATCCAAACAAAGTTCACCAAAAGCGGATATGACCTGATGCCAAAAGTGTACGCATTTTACAACGCCAACGAATCGCAACTCTCCTTTTATTGCGAAGTCTATCATACCGCCGACGCACTCGGAGAAAACGAGCCGTTTTTGATTTACTATCATGTGCAAGGTTTTGAGTCTAAACATGTTGTAAACAACTTTTCAGGATTTAAACGGGCGCAATCTTCCGATATTAATCCGTTGTTGGTCAGTTTCAATATCGCTGATTTGCCGAGCGGCAATTACACGCTGTTGGTCGAGGTGCGCGATAAAAGCAATACGTTGCTGGCGCAAAATTCCATCTTTTTCCAACGTTCCAATCCCGATATAAAATTTAATGCCGAAAGTTTGGCGTCTCTTGCCTCGGAAAACATGTTCACATTCAAATACACCAACATTGACTCTTTGCGCGAATATGTCGCCTGGCTCTATCCGCAGGCATCCTACATCGAACAACAGTTTATTTTCCATCAGGCAAAGACAGCCGACATAGACATTTTACAACGCTTTTTATACAGTTTTTGGGCAGAGCGCGACGAACTGAACCCCGAATACGCATGGACGGAATACGCCAAATTGGTCGCCGCCGCCAACAAAGAATTTCGGGCAGGTCGCACCAAAGGCTATCAAACCGACAGAGGCAGGGTTTACCTGCAATACGGTCCGCCCACCATCATCGTTGACCGCTCGTTCGACGCCGGCAGTAGCGGAATGACCTCCAACCCCACCAACAGCGACTACCAGGACAACGGCATGGTGCCGTATCAAATCTGGCGTTACGACGTCATGGGAACCCAACGAGCGCGAAACTTCGTCTTCGCAAATACCCACATCGCCGCGCAAACCTACGACCTGATACACTCCGACGCGCAAGGCGAAGTCTATAACCCGCAATGGCAAACCGAACTCTCGCGAGGGCGCTATAACCCCAGATTGGAACAAAGAACGGATAAAAACCTCTTCGAGGGACAGTCAGGAGAATATTACAGAGTACCTTATTAATTATATGTTTTTTTGCAATGAAACACGTTAAAGTCGCCGTCGTCATACTCAATTGGAATGGAATTGCTTTTTTAGAGAAATTTCTTCCGAACGTATTGCTTTGTACCGGCGACGAGGCGGAAGTTATCGTAGCCGACAATGGCTCTACCGACGACTCCGTCGCTTTCATGCAGCAGCATTTTCCCAATGTGCGGTTGATTGTAAACAAACAAAACTTCGGATACGCGCAAGGTTACAACGTGGCTCTGTCGCAGGTGGACGCCGATTATTACGTGCTGTTAAATTCCGACGTTGAGGTTACGCCAAACTGGATTTCGCCCATCATCGAACTGATGGACGCCGACCCTTCCATCGCAGCCTGTCAGCCGAAACTACTCTCATACACCGATCGTCAAAAAATGGAATATGCCGGCGCGGGAGGCGGTTTCATTGATAAGTTGGGCTATCCCTTTTGCCGCGGACGCCTTTTCCAAACATTGGAACAAGACCACGGACAATTCGACGACACACGGGAAGTGTTCTGGGCGTCGGGCGCTTGCATGTTTGTGCGGGCGTCGGTCTTTTGGGAAGCGGAAGGCTTGGATAAAGATTTCTTTGCCCACATGGAAGAGATTGACTTCTGCTGGCGGGCGAAAAATCTTGGCTATCGCATCATGTATTGCGGAAAATCGGTGATTTACCACGTTGGAGGCGGCTCGTTACCCAAAAGCGCCGCACGGAAAACATACCTCAACATACGCAACAATCTGATCATGCTCTATAAAAACCTGCCCGACAAAGAGTTACGAAAAACATTCCTCAAACGCTTTTTCTTAGATGGTATCGCCGCTATACACTTTCTGTTCAGTTCCGGCAGTTTCAAAAGTTGCTGGGCTGTTACACGCGCCCACGCCAGTTTCCAGCGAACAAAAAAACGTACCATGGTCAAACGCCGACGCGCCAAAAAGCAACACGTCGGCAATATTTACCAAGGAAGCATCGTCAAAGATTATTACCTGCTCGGAAAACGACGGTTTGAACAGTTGGACGAGAGAAAATTTAAACTTTCATGATATTTTTTCCCCATCCGCCCATATTAAAAAAAAATCGTACCTTTGCCGCCCAAAAAAATAAGATATATATTATAGTAGAAAAAAGTACACATCATGTATTTAACAACGGAAATTAAACAGGACTTTTTTAAAAAGTACGGAGCGTCGGCGACCAATACCGGCTCGTCGGAGGGGCAAATAGCGCTATTTACCTTCAGGATTCAACATTTGAACCAACATTTAAAAACCAACGCGAAAGACAATGTTACCCGTCGCTCATTAGTGCGTTTAGTAGGAAAAAGAAGACGGCTTTTGGATTATCTGAAACATACCGAGATTGACCGGTATCGTACGATAATCAAGGAATTAGGAATCAGAAAATAATTTTTCACTACGCGACATACTATGCGAATCATTAACAAAACATTCTCTCTCTCCGACGGCAGAGAGATAACTATTGAGACCGGTAAACTTGCCAAGCAAGCCGATGGAGCCGTCATTGTAAGAGTTGAGAACACCATGCTATTGGCTACCGTCTGCTCGGCGACTGAGGCGAAAGAAGGCGTTGATTTCATGCCTTTGACCGTTGAATATCAAGAGAAATACGCTTCCACGGGTCGTTTCCCCGGCGGTTTCTTCAAACGGGAGGCGCGCCCTTCAGAGTATGAAATATTGATAGCACGTTTGGTGGACAGGGCATTACGTCCGCTGTTTCCCGACAACTATCATGCTGAAACACAGGTACTTGTCTATTTAGTTTCGGGCGACAAAAAGACGCTGCCCGACGCTTACGCCGCCTTGGCAGCATCAGCCGCGCTGTCGGTGTCGGATGTCCCGTTCAACGGTCCTATCTCGGAAGTACGCGTGGCACGCATTGACGGACAGTTCTGCGTCAACCCGTCGGCAGACTTGATAGAAACGGCTGACATTGACCTCATGGTCGCCGCCACCATAGACAACATCATGATGGTCGAAGGCGAAATGAAAGAAGTTTCGGAAGCCGACATGCTCGAAGCGCTGAAAGTTGCCCACGAAGAGATAAAAAAGCAATGCCGCATCCAACTCGAATTAGCTGAAGAGGTCGGAAAAGCCAAACGCGAATATTGCCACGAAACCCACGACGAAGAGTTGCGTAAAACCATTTGGGACGCCACTTACAAACGGGTTTACGACGTAGCACGCCAAGGCACCGCCAAACACGAACGCCATGACCTCTTCGATGCCATACTCAACGAAATCATCGAAACCATCCCCGAAGAAGAACGCGAAGAAAAAACGCCATTGGCGAAAAACTACTTCCACGACGTTGAAAAAGAAGCCATGCGCCGCATGATTCTCGACGAACGCATTCGCTTGGACGGCAGAGGATTAGACGAAATCCGCCCGATATGGTGCGAAACCGACTACCTCCCCATGGCACACGGAAGCGCCATCTTCACACGCGGAGAGACACAGTCGCTCACCACCGTAACGCTCGGCACCAAAATGGACGAACAAACCATTGACGGAGCCGTCATCGAAGGAAAAAACAACTTCCTCTTGCACTACAACTTCCCGCCCTTCTCTACCGGAGAGGTGAGAGGACTGCGCGGCACCTCGCGACGCGAAATAGGACACGGGAACTTAGCGCTCAGAGCTTTACGATTCGTGATGCCTTCGGAAGAAGACAATCCTTACACCGTCCGCATTGTGTCGGATATTTTGGAGTCAAACGGCTCATCATCAATGGCTACCGTCTGTGCCGGAACCATGGCGCTGATGGATGCCGGCGTGAAGATTTCCAAACCGGTGTCGGGCATCGCCATGGGATTAATCACCGACGCGGGGAACGAGAAATTTTCCGTTTTGTCCGACATCTTGGGCGACGAAGACCATCTCGGCGATATGGATTTTAAAGTTACCGGAACGCGCGACGGCATCACCGCCTGTCAAATGGACATCAAGGTTGACGGACTGTCGTATGAAATCCTGCAACAAGCGCTCGAACAGGCACGTAGAGGCAGACTGCACATCTTAGACAAAATCGCAGAAACCATCACCGAACCGCGTAGCGACTACAAAGAACACGTTCCGAGAATCGAAAAAATGTTCATTGATTCCGAATTTATCGGCGCCGTCATCGGAACCGGCGGAAAAGTCATTCAGGAAATACAAAAAGAGACCGGAACTATCATCGTTCTCGAAGAAATTGGAAATCAGGGCGTTATCGAAATTGCATCCGCCGACAAGGCGAGCATAGAAGCCGCAAAAGAGCGCATACGCCTTATCGTAACACAACCCGAAGTGGATACCATCTACGACGGCACGGTGAAATCTTTGCAGGTTTTTGGCGCTTTTGTGGAAATCCTGCCCGGAAAAGAAGGACTGTTGCACATATCGGAAATAGACTGGAAACCGGTTAAAGACGTTGAATCCGTATTACAGGCAGGCGAAAAAATTCAAGTGAAACTCCTTGAAATTGAAAAAACAGGGAAACTGCGCCTCAGCCGTAGAGCATTACTTCCCAAACCCGACGATTACGTAGAACCACCCGCAAGACCCAAACCGGAAAGACGCAGTTCGGGCGGACGCAGTGGCGACAGACGCAGCAGCGACAGAGGCGGCAGAGGTAGAGATAGAAGAAGATAATTTTTTCTTGAAGACATGAGGCAACTAAAAATTGTTAAGCAGGTTACCAATCGCGAAACCACATCGTTAGAGAAATATTTGCAGGAAATCGGAAGGGTAGAACTCATCACCCCCGAAGAAGAAGTAATCCTTGCTCAACGTATTCGCCAAGGCGACCAGAAAGCATTGGAAAGATTAACCAGAGCCAATCTGCGGTTTGTCGTTTCCGTTTCAAAACAATATCAGAACCAAGGACTAAGCCTCCCCGACCTTATCAACGAAGGCAACGTCGGACTCATCAAAGCCGCCCAACGTTTCGACGAAACACGCGGTTTCAAATTCATCTCCTACGCCGTGTGGTGGATACGCCAATCCATCCTGCAAGCCATCGCCGAACAGTCCCGTATTGTCCGTATTCCGCTCAACAAAGTCGGAACCATCAGCAAAATCAACAAAGCACACGCCCGCTTAGAACAAGAACTCGGACGCGAACCACATGCCAGCGAAATAGCCGACCTGCTCGATATGCAAGAATCGGAAGTGAAAGAGTCGTTGAGCAGTTCGCCACGTCACGTATCCATGGATGCACCGTTGCTTCAAGACGAAGACGTTACCATGTACGACATCTTGCGCTCCGACGACAACAGAGACTCGCCCGAAACCGGTCTCATCCACGAATCGCTCCGCAGAGAGATAGACCGCGTCATAGATACCCTCCCCACACGGGAAGCTGACGTCATCCGCTGCTACTTCGGTCTGGAAGGAAAATATCCGATGACGTTGGAAGAAATCGGCGCAAAGTTCGACCTCACCCGCGAACGCGTCCGACAAATCAAAGAAAAAGCGCTACGCCACCTCAAACAAGCCTCCAAAAACAAAAATCTGAAGTCGTATTTGGGACAATAATATGTTTTGGGACACCCACACACATCTCTACTTAAAAGAATTTGACGCCGACCGAACGAACGCCATCCGCCGCGCCGTCGAAAACAACGTTACAACCATGCTCTTGCCCAATATTGACGCTGAAACCATCCAACCGATGCGCCAACTCTGCGAGCAATTCCCCGAACATTGTTTCCCAACAGCCGGACTACACCCCACCTCCGTCAACAAAAACTACCGCGACGAAATGGCAATCGTCGAAACAGAACTGAAAACCCAAAAATGCCACGCCGTCGGCGAAACCGGCATTGACCTCTATTGGGACACCACCTTTTTCAAAGAACAGGAATACTGTTTCAACCGACAGTTGGAATTAGCACTGCAATACAACCTGCCCATTATCATCCACTCGCGCAATTCCTTAAACGAAATTTTTGATATTTTAAGATCCTTTGGAAACAACCTTCCATCCGGCGTGTTCCACTGTTTTCCGGGCAACGTCGCCGAAGCGGAAAAAGCCATCGAACTCGGATTTCACCTCGGCATCGGCGGAGTGGTTACCTTCAAAAAAAGCAACCAAAACGAAATCGCCAAAGCCATCCCATTGCAACATATCGTCTTGGAAACCGACGCCCCCTACTTAGCACCCGTCCCGTTTCGGGGAAAACGTAATGAAAGTTCCTACATCTCAATTATCGCGGAATATATTGCCAATCAGTTAAATATACCGTTGGACACGGTGGCGGATGTTACGACGGGGAACGCACGGGAGATGTTTGGATTATAATACCACTTTTTCAATCCGGAAACACGCTGAATGCGCTCCAAGAGACACAGCCGCTGCCATTGGTTATGGAAACGTTTTTTGCCTTGTAGAAGGTTTGGTAGTTGTCGTTTCGGCAGACTCCCGACTTCTACGGTAGTTTTCTTTCCCCTTGCCGGGTAGGCAAAGGGAATCTCACCCCAAGCCTCCGCCTCGTCGCATTCGCTTTGATTCGCTTTCTGCAACACAAAATCCTGCAGCAAACAACACAATACTTCTCGGCAGAACGAATCAAAGAAGAATTATTCAGAATACAAGAAAGTCTTTTAAGAGATACTACCAACAATAATAGAGACGTCGTACCATCAAAACCTACGCAAGATGCAAATAAAATATATCAAGTGATGGATAAGAAAAGACATCTGGTCCCATTTAGGTTGACCTCTAAGTAGTAGATGTAGTGAATATAAGAAAATTCACATCTCTGATAATCACGCGCTTAGCAAAAAAAACCATCGAAGTCGGGAAATTAATCAACTGATAATCAATTATAGACATCTAATAATCGAATCTTACATCGCAAATCTCAATTAATAATCACCACCTTTCCCTCTCTCCCATTTGCCTGTATCACATAAGTCCCCGGCTGCACGTTATCAAGTGTGAGCGTGATGGGATTTTTGGTAGCGATGACACTGCGCACGCACATGCCGTACTGGTTGAAGACCTGCACAGTACATCCTTCTACGACACCTTCGACGGTGAACGTATTGCCCGAAACCACGGGGTTGGGATAGATGACCAAGTCGCCGCTGGGCGGGCTTGGTAACAGACTGTAATTGAGCGTTTTATGCGTAGAGCAAAGTGGTCCGTGGCTGCTGGTGAGCAGTTCGAACATGTACCATGTCGGCGCCGGTTCAAGGAGGTCGGTGATGGCGGGACCTGCCGAGTAACTGAATTCGTCTATGGTGCGGGTGGTGGGTTCTATGTTGCCGTTTTTGAACCATTTACAGCCGGTTACTACGTAGCCTTCTGTGCGTAACTTGTTGAGGTTGAGCATGAAAGTGTTGTTCCAGAGGGTTGGGGCGTAGGTGTCGAAGTCGAGCGCGTAGAAGTTGGCGACGACGGTTACGTCTTTCGTAACGGTGAAAGTGTATATTGGATCGAGTGAGACGATGATTTCGTTTACTGTCCAATGGGCGAAGCGGTAGCAACTCGTGGTGGTCGCTATGACGGTTACGCTTTCCTCTTCCCCATAGACGCCGTCGCCTTCGGTAAAGCCGTAATCCGGATCGTTGACGTCGGTGATGACGGTGTATAAGATGCTGTCGAAATGTGCTACCAAAGTACACGATTTCGTTACTGTGAACGTGTAAATGGAATCCGGAGAAACCGGCACACCATTTTCCGTCCAGTTGATAAACATGTAGTGCGGATTGGGAGTTGCTTTTACGGTGGCTTCTTCGTTGTTATCGTAAAATCCGCCGCCGGTAACTGTGCCGCCTATCGGCGGGTCTGCTAAGACGATGATTTCGAATGATTTAATGATGAAGTTAGCGACTAACACGCGGGATGATGTTATGTCAAATGGATAGTGATCGAGAGTAGAAACCGGAACGCCATTTTCCGTCCAGTTGTCGAATTGATAGCCTTCGGCAGGGATTGCTATGACGATGACGGGATCTCCGCAGGGAACGTCGGTGTAGTTTTGGAGGACTGTGCCGCCGAGTGGTGGATTGGCGAAGACGGTCACGTTGAAAGTTTTCTGTTCAAAGTTAGCGACGAGGGTGCGCGGTTCGGTTACTTTAAATTCATAATCAAGAGTGTAGCAAACCGGTACGCCATCTTCCGTCCAGTTGATGAAAGTGTAACATTCGTCGGGGATTGCTGTTACTGTGATGATATCATCGCAGAGTTGATTGCCGCCGCCCTCGACGGTGCCGCCTGCCGGTGGAT
>Ga0099364_10004949_pt1 | contig 19960 bp, 20 predicted proteins | sample TergutTh196P3_FD_73070 | JGI IMG/M metagenome (GOLD analysis project Ga0099364, IMG submission 73070) | Microcerotermes parvus P3 segment gut microbial communities from Pointe-Noire, Republic of the Congo - Th196 P3 | ecosystem: Host-associated > Arthropoda: Insects > Digestive system > Gut ... | reverse complement strand
GCGCGAGCCTAAAACAAAAAGCAAAGCGATCCACGAAGTAGAGCGAGAGCGACCGAACAGTAAACAAAGCGAACTTAAAGACCCCTCCTAAAACAATGAGAAGCGAACGATCAACGATCGTTGTAGTGCTTATCATTTACTTATGGAGTATATGATAGCGCGAGGGGGGAGAACAAAGACAAGAAACAAAGAAAGACAAAGAAACAAAGAAAGGGTAGTGGGGGATGCCCCCACCTTGGGAGAAGGGTTAATCTCTCAGGCAATTGAGGCATTAGAAATAGCGCTAAAAATTTTCAATCCTTATTCGTGTTAGTCGTAAGCATGCTATATTCTCTAAACCTTCAATTTGTGATACCCTTTTAACAGGAGAGAAATATGGTTTTTATTTTGAAGCCCAATGTCGAAAAAGAAAAAATTGATAGATTTATTGCGGAATGGGAGCAAAAAGGGTTTTCTACAATAAATAGCGTGGGAACAGAGCATACGGCAATTTGTCTTATCGGGAACACCGCAGAGGTCGATCTGGATCATGTGGTTCAGACTAATGACATAATCGACTTTGGCAAACGAATCACTGAACAGTACAAGGCGGTAAACCGTACCGTCCATGAAGATGATACGATTATCCGCATTGGCGATATTTCTATTGGCGAAGGTTTTTTTACAATAATTGCGGGCCCCTGTTCTGTGGAAAGTAAAGAGCAGATTTTGAAAATTGCGCAGAGCGTAAAAAAAAGCGGCGCAAAAATCCTGCGCGGAGGTGCGTTTAAACCCCGCAGCTCTCCCTATGCTTTTCAGGGAACAAAAGTGGAAGGACTGGAAATGCTCAGGCAGGCAAAAAAAGAAACGGGGCTTCCCCTTGTTTCTGAAATGATGAATCAAACACAAGTGGAGTTATTTGAAGATGTCGATATTGTGCAGATAGGTGCCAGGAATATGCAGAACTATGATCTACTTAAAACTGCGGGTACTTTAAAAAAACCGATACTGCTAAAGCGCGGTCTTGCCAATACAATAGAAGAACTTTTAATGAGTGCCGAATACATTGTGTCATCAGGGAATGAGCAGGTTATTTTGTGCGAACGAGGAATCCGTACTTTTGAAACGCTAACGCGCAATACGCTAGACCTTTCAGCTGTTGCAATGCTCAAACAAAAAACGCATCTGCCTGTTATTGTTGACCCAAGCCATGCGGCAGGGATTCGCAGTCTTGTTCCGCCGCTTGCAAAAGCCGCCCTTGCCGTTGGAGCAGACGGCCTTATGATAGAGACTCACAACAATCCTGCAAAGGCGTTATGCGACGGCGCGCAGTCTTTGGATTTGGATCAGTTTGCCGCTCTTATGGAAGAGCTAAAAGTGCGAGCGGAAATTGAGGGAAAACATGTTTAGACCGTCATTGGATGAAGCAAAACAAATTGTCGTCTCAAAACAATACAGCGTATTGCCTCTTAGTACGGAAATTTTCTCCGACACGGTAACCCCTATAGAAGCATTAAAAAGATTGATGGGTGTAAGTAAACATTGTTTTATACTTGAAAGCGCCGAAGATACAAAAAACTGGGGTAGATATTCATTTTTGGGTTTTGATCCAAAAATGGAAGTTACATGCCTTAATGGCAAATTGAAAGTTGTTTCCGGCAAAACAGAGGCAGAAACAATCCAAACAGATAATCCCAACAAACAAATTCAGGAAATTCTTGATGCCCATAAAAGCGCAAAACTTGACTATCTACCTCCGTTTACAGGCGGACTTGTCGGCTACTTTGCTTATGATTATGCAAAATACTGCGAGCCAACTCTTAAACTTGATGCCGTTGATGAAGAATGTTTTAATGATGTCGATCTTATGCTTTTTGACAAAGTAATTGCCTTTGACAATTACAGGCAAAAAATTATTTTAATTGTAAATATCAATACTGATAATATAGAAGCAGAATATAAAAAAGGAATAGATGAACTTAATAAATTAAAAACCCTTATTAAAACAGGGCAGCCTGCGGATATTCCAACAGCAAATGTAAAATCGGACTTCATAGAGTTATTCACAAAGGAAGAATACTGCAAGATGGTGCTGAAGGCAAAAGACCATATAAAAGAAGGAGATATTTTTCAGGTTGTGTTATCTAATCGTTTTGAAGCGGATTTTGAAGGCAGCGTTTTTGATACTTACCGTGTACTTAGGACAATTAACCCTTCCCCATATATGTTTTATTTTAGCGGAAGCAATCTGGAAATTGCAGGGGCTTCTCCTGAAACTTTGGTAAAACTGCATAATGGAAAACTTTTTACCTTTCCGCTTGCGGGAACTCGCAAGAGGGGCGCAACAGATGAAGAAGATATTGCACTGGAAAAAGAACTTCTTGCGGATGAAAAAGAACTTGCGGAGCATAATATGCTTGTTGATCTTGGCAGAAATGATTTGGGGAAAATCAGCAAGTTTGGTTCTGTCAAGGTTGATAAATATATGTCTATCCTGAAGTTTTCCCATGTTATGCACATAGGCTCTACAGTTTCAGGTGAAATTGATGAGCCATACAACGGACTGGATGCAATTAACGCTGTTCTTCCGGCAGGTACGCTGTCTGGCGCGCCAAAGATTCGCGCAATGCAAATTATAAATGAGCAGGAACAGAACAAGCGCGGTATTTACGGCGGTGCAATAGGCTATCTTGATTTTACGGGCAACATGGACACTTGCATTGCTATTCGTATTGTTTACAAACGGAATAACAAGGTGTTTATCCGCTACGGCGCGGGAGTTGTTGCAGACAGCAACCCTGAATCCGAGTATCAGGAATGTGTAAATAAATCTGCGGCGGTAGTAAACGCACTTAAACAATCATCAGGAGGATTAAGCTGATGGTACTGTTAATTGACAATTACGACAGTTTTTCCTATAACCTGTATCAGGCAATCGGCTCTGTTTATCCTAATATAAAAGTTGTCCGCAACGATGAAGTAACGATAGACGAAATAAAAAACCTAAACCCCAAACGCATTGTAATTTCCCCCGGTCCCGGCAAACCTAGTGATGCGGGAATTTGCATCGAAGTTATTAAACAATTACACGCGGACTTTCCCATTTTGGGAATCTGCCTTGGACATCAGGCAATTTTTGAAGCATTCGGAGGAACCGTATCTTACGCCATGAAATTAATGCATGGAAAATCATCTCAGGTAAAGATTGATGCAGACAATGCTTTATTTAAAGGGCTTCCGTCTGTTATTCAAGCGGCGCGGTATCATTCATTGGCAGGTTTGGAAAACACCCTGCCTAATGTGTTAAATGTAATTGCACGGACAGAAGACAATGAAATTATGGCAGTGTGCCACAAAGAACATTCGGTTTATGGCGTACAGTTTCATCCTGAATCCATACTTACTCCGCAGGGGAAAACAATAATTGAAAACTTTATTGGATAAAAGTTTTTTTGAATATTTTCTCGCAGAGAACACAGAGAGTGCTGAGGCACAGAGAATAAAAGAATGGAATATTGTACCTGTAAGGGAATTATTTTTTTCAGAAGATTTGCTTGACTATTGTAAAAGCAATGTCTGCGGAAATTACGGGAAGTCTTGGACATGTCCGCCGAACTGTGGGAGTATTGAAGATCAAAAAAAGAAAATTCTTTTTTATTCTAATGCGCTTGTTTTTACAACCGTGCATGATATTGAAGATTCGTTTGATTATGAAGGAATGACTCTTGGAAGAGAGAAACATATCGATCTTACTCTTGAAATAAGAGCCGCCCTTTTACAAACAACAACCGATATTCTTGTGTTTGGTGCAGGTGCGTGTCCTGTTTGTCAGAAGTGTATGTTCCCCGACCCTTGCCCTTACCCTGAAAAAAGAATAGGCTCTATCGAGGCGGCAGGTATCGATGTTGCTGAACTAAGCAAAGCGGCGGGGATTTCTTACAATAATGGGCAGAATACCGTGACTTTTTTTTCTATGGTGTTGTTGCGTTAACAATCTTTTTAGTTTATAATTAATTTAAGGAGCTATTACTACCTTACGGTAGTATTCGATTTAAATTGCCGCTAGCGCGGCTTAATAAGAGGTTATTATGGCGGACACTACAGAAATTTTTAATGAAATATCGGAACTTCTTCAGAAGGGAAAGGCTAGGGACATTGTTCCTGCGGTGCAGAAGGCGTTGGATGCAGGTGCAGAGCCTGTGGATATTTTGCAAGATGCCCTTATGGCGGGCATGAATATAATTGGCGGAAAGTTTAAGCGGAACGAGGTCTTTGTGCCGGAAATGCTTATTGCCGCCCGTGCAATGAATAAGGCGACAGAAGCATTAAAGCCCGCGCTTATGAAAGCTGGTGTTACCCCTGTTGGAAAAGCAATTATTTGTACCGTGAAAGGCGACCAGCATGATATTGGCAAAAATCTTGTAAAGATGATGATCGAGAGTAAAGGGGTCGAAGTTGACGATCTTGGAATTGACTGCGACACTCAGGTTGTAGTGGATAAAGTAAAAGAAAGCGATGCAAAGGTGCTGTGCCTGTCCGCGCTTTTAACTACGACTATGACCGCGCAAAAAGAAGTAATTGACGCATTAAAAGATGCGGGCGTACGTGACAAAGTAAGGGTAATGGTGGGCGGTGCTCCTGTCACTCAAAGTTTTGCGGATGAAATTGGCGCGGATGCATACACCCCAGATGCCGCAACTGCTGCGGAAGTTTGCAGATCATATTACGGTTAATTTACACATAAACCAGTCCCATTAACACTGCGGAAACAATCAGGAACAGGCAGTATGCCGCCAGAAAAAAAATGGTGAACAATGTCCCCATTGCAAAAAGCGGAGCCGGGCGGGTTGCAGGGCCTACTATAAAAAACGCAAGCGCCGTTCCCTTTCCCATTCCATTATCAATCATGCCGCTGACAATTGGTATTGCCGTGCCTCCACAGGGAGAAAGCGGAATACCTAATAAAGCGCCGGCAAGTATGGACTGCACCTTCCCCGCCTGAAAAGCGGCGGCAATCAAATCTTTTGGAATATACAATTCTATAATAGAACTTAATAAAACACCGATTATTAAATAAACCCCAATATGTTTTATATTTTTTGCACAATTAATAAAATAATCCTTAACAATAAATACTTTTTTCTCCCGATTTATTATTTCTTTTCCGCCGTTATCATAACACTGAACATTTTTTCTAATAATGACTTTTTTGGGAATTATATAACATAACAATCCTGCCGCAAAACTGAAAACAAATACGGCAAGCGTACGGACAAGAGCCATTTCTAAACTGATGCCTCCTGCTGTCAAAATAAAAAGCTGGGGATTCATAAGTGATGAAGCTGCTAAAAACGCAAAGAGCGGCGCAATATGCACCTTGCTTTTGTAAAGTTCAATTACAACAGGGATTGTTCCGTAAGTACAAAGCGGTGATATTATACCGATTATTGATGCGGATATTACCGATAACACAGGTGATTTATTTATCCATTTATAAATCAACTTTGTCCACGATGTAAATTTTAAAAGCTCGCCAACCAATATTCCCCCGGCAAGATACGGAAGAAGATTGAGTAATGTGATCAGGCTGTTATTCAGGAGTACAGGGATTCCCTCTATAATCCATTCCAAAGTTGACATTTATTTTATAGCCGTTGTATTTGCTGCTGCGCTGTACATGTAATTAGTATATGCCCTTACTTCTATGTTATGCGATCCACTTGCAAGATTTGCTGTGTTAATAGAAACAGTATTCATATTAGTATTAAAACTTATTTGGTACGCACCATTTATGTAAACATCAATCTTAACAACATTGTTGTTTCCGCCGGAAGAAAGAGTTAAATTTAAATTAAGATTATTCCCGCTAAATTGCGCAGAGTTAATTCTTACCGCAGGCTTAATCTGGTTTTCTTCAGAAATTCTTGCACCAACATTTCCCGCCTGCATCGATCCCCTATAAATTCCTCTTACATCGTCAACTTTTTTATTTCCAAGCACAACAATATCTTTTGGGTTACCCCGTAATTGAATTACCCTTCCATTTGGTTTTGGACCAACTGACCCTCTTTCAGTTAATATTGATAAATAAGGAACAGTAGCATAATCCCAGTTCAATATATTGGACAAAACTATATCTATTGCCAGCGCATCTTTTGACGCAAGGATAGACCGTAAATTTTTTTGATGAGCTCCTAACGCATTGTTGCTGGATACGCTTGGGAGTGGACCGTTTTGAAGCCCTTGCAATCCATCCATTACTACAAAGTCGGCAGGAAGACAGGCAAAATAATCCGCAATCCAATCATGCAAAGTTGACGAACTATGATTTACCATATTGTTTCTTCCAATATTATTAGAAGCATTTCCATAAATGCTGGGCGGAGCGGCCCCTATACTTATATTTTTAATTCCGCCTGTTACAACAGCGTTCCAATGGTTTTTTACAACCGGAATACTGATAAGCGCATCTGCCTCATACATTTTTTTGTTTACCCAGTAAACACCGTCATTTTGATAATACCTAAGAAATTGAGCTGTTCCCGCTGCTCTATTGTAAACAAAATTATTCAATTTAACTTGAGTAACAAAAGCCATTGAACCTGAAGCATCTCCTGCTCTTACATAGGTACCTTCATTTTCCAATGCGATAATTTCATCAACATGAACAAGATTTGCCCTTGTATATCCCAAATTATTATAATGTATCGTAGTAGAACCTACTGCCGAACCTTCAATGACAATAATTTTTCCTCTGCCTGTTGCAGGATTATACGGACCGATAATTTCTCTTACAATTTGAGCTACAGCCTGAACCACGCGCCTGTCCGTGCAGACACCATTTACAAACTCCGGTATGCGACCTCCGGACGAACCCCAATTCCAAATGGAAGTTACCAAATTAGGTTTTAGTACAACAACATCACCTTGTTTGATAATACCGTTAAGTCCGCCTGCAAGATCGATTGCTTCACGAGTTAACGCAAGAATATCGTCATAGGTAAGATTAGATGCCCTTGAAACCGTAGTTGACTGCACTAAAGAAACCACCGATGATTCATCCGCCTGTACTGCTATTGTTATCGAAACAATAAAAGCCAATAAAATTAAAATCTTTTTCATCATATACTCCTTATCTTTTTGCGTTAATTTCTACGCCGTTAACTGTCAGTTTATTCTTATATATGTTTGCACTGCCGCTGGCATCTCTTGACTGACCTCCAAATGCCTCGACACAAAATGATACTTCATACATTTTGCCGTTCATGTTAAACCCAACATCCTCCCATGCGGCAAAATGTTCGCTGATGGAAACAGTTCCTTCGGATCGTCTTGTCCTGCGGACACTCCAATATTGCGGGAAAGTCCTGACCCCTTTAATTGACAATTGATTTGTGCGGGTGTTTTCATATATATCATAAATATCTCCGTCAATTGTAGCGGTACCTTTATGCATGGTGCCGCTTCCTTTGTCATCATTAGAACCCCAATTTTCTACAATAAAGAATTCTGCAAGCGGATTTACTGTCCATCCGTAAACAGATATAAACGCGGTGCCTTCCGGATCAAAATCTGAAATTCCGTATTCAAGAGCAAATGTTCCAATCTGGCTGTGGGTTTGGGTTTCATTATATTTTCTGCCCATGCGGAACAAAAGTTTATACGGTCTTTCCCATTCACAGGAAAATGACCCGTTGCCTGTCAATGTCATGCTTCCTTTTGCAAACCCTCTGCTGTCACCCCAAAATTCAAAATCATACCCATTGTATCTGCTAATTCTATTGCTTCTATATGTTACAGTTCTTTCCCTGTTGGCAGCAGCACTATTTGCACACCCTATAACTATTATTGCAAGCAGCAGCATTATCAAAATTCCATGACGAAACTTTTTATTTACCATATTACCCCTTTAAGTTAAACCCATTACATTTTCTACAGGTACGGAAAGCACTATGCCTCGCGCATTGCTGTTAAGACCGTGAGCTTCACTAACAGCGCGCATGATAGCAAGTTTTTTTTCTTTTTCGGCAAGCATTAGAACAATTTCTTTTTCATCCTGAACGGATATGCCAAAAAATTTTACAACACCTTCATGCACTTGTCCGCGGGCGTGAATAATTGTTCCTCCGCTTGCTCCTGCCGCGCGAGCGGTTTCCATAAATTCATCACTATAACCGTGATTGATTATTGCCAAAATTAGTTCATGTTCTGAATCGTTTTGCATGTTACCTCCATATCCGTGTCCGTGGACGGCTATCTTTTCATTTTTTAGAACACTTGGTTTATACGATCTTAAAATAGGGCTGTTAATTCCGGCAAGCGGTACTGTAAACGCAATACCTGCACCCGGAGTATGTAAGCCAAATTTTCTTTGTACTTCTTTCATTAACACAGGAACAAACACTTCCTGTTCAAGGCAGATTGCTACGGCTTTATCTCCCGCTCCAATTCCAAGAAGATCCAATACATCTGACTGAGCTGTGCCTTTTCCCATCGCAACAAAGTGCAGGCGGACTTTTTCTTCATTTAGAACACTGACAATTTCTTCAGCCTTGTACCAGTCAACAATGAAGAAAACTAATTTTAGTACAGGAGGGTTAGCTTCATCCATTGGAACCTCTTTTATAAATAGTTATATCGCCCCAGTCAATAATTTCACCGGTGTCAACGGCGCTGATAGCGGCAACTTCCGCATTGGTAAGCAGTGCGGCTTCATTTGTCTTTGCCTGATAAATTAATCCCATTATTTGAATAACAATAGTAGGTGTCATTGCAATTATAGCAATAACGCCAATACCATAAAGCATTGCATCCATATTTGAACCTTCTGCAACACCCAGCGCAAGCGGCAAAAGAAAAGTAACGCTGATAGGCCCGGAACATACTGCGCCGGAGTCAAATGCAATACCGGAGAAAATTTTTGGAACAAAAAAAGTTAAGATAAGGGCAAAAACAAAACCCGGAATTAAAATCCACAAAAGAGGAATTCCAAAAAGTATTCTTGTCATAGTAAGCGCAATTGCAAAAGCCATACCAATAGCAAGCCCGCGATACATCATTTTTCCCGTGATGGAACCGTCAGAAATTTCTTCTACCTGTTTATTCAAAATGTAAACATCCGGCTCCGCCGCTACAAGAAAATAACCAATTCCGGCTCCAATTGGAATTAATATCCAGCTAATAGAAGAAGCTGCCAATTTAGAACCAAGTACTAAAGCTACAGGGCTAAAACCGGCATTTACTCCGGTAAGAAATAATACAAGACCAATCAATGTATAAATAAACCCTACGGCTATTCTTCCAAGTTGATGTTTGTGGAACCGTCGTGAAATAAGCTGGAACACTGTAAAACATAAAACAACACAGCCCATTGCCAACGCTACTTCTTTTAAGGTGATTGGCAGCTTTACAACAAATTTACTTACAACGCCGCGGAATGTGTCAATTTCACCAATGGGAGCTGTATCAACTTTTATTTCAGAAGGCTCATAAAAAGTTCCAAGTATCAACATTGCAATAATTGGCCCTGTTAAAGCTAAAGCTACCATTCCAAAACTGTCGTCTAACGAATCTTTGTCACTTCTAAGAGCGGCAAGCCCCAGCCCCATTGCCAGAATAAATGGAACGGAAATAGGTCCTGTGGCAATTGCGCCGGATTCAAAAGCAACCGGAATAAATCTGCCGTTGGCAAAAAATGAAAGCCCAAAAATAATCGCGTAAATAATAATCAATAAGATTGATAATTTAATTCTAAACAAAGAACGCAGAACAGCCGTAACAAGAAGTACCCCGACACCTGCCGCGACCGTTAACATTAATTCCAGCGTAGGAATGGAAGGGACCTGTTTTGCAAGCACCTGCAAATCCGGCTCTGCAATGGTTATCATTATACCCATTACAAAACTGACAATAATTACCAAAATTAATTTGGAGCTTTTTGCAAGCTGAACGCCAATACCTTCACCCATTGGCCGCATTGCCATATCAACGCCAAGCGTAAAAAATCCCATTCCTATAATCAAAAATGCCGCACCCATCAAAAAAATCATTACGGCTGCAGCAGGTAATTCCGGCACAAAAATCACGCTTATAATAAGCACAATTACAGTAACCGGAAGCACTGATGAGAAAGCCTGCAATAATTTTTCTTTGAGAACTTTATTCATGCATCTCCCTTATAAATGTTTCAAATTTTTGCCGAATATTTTCCGGCACATTATCATAATAGCCGGGATCATCAAAAATAAAGTTAAGATAGCCTTCTTTTAACCCGACTGTTTCAGATATTCCGTAAACAATCTCATCATTTAATGCTTGTTCTAAAATTTCCATTACAAGTTTTTTTGTTTCTATAGTACCGCATCCTACAACAACACCGGGTGCGCTGTTGTATTCATTGGTGTTATAACTTAAAACATAAGCGCCTCTGTCTGCGGCAGTTTTTAACATTCCGGCAGCGGCTCCCCCTGCAATGGAAGTAAACACATCCACGCCGGAATCCATCATGGCGGAGGCAAGTTCCGCCGCTTTAGCTGCATCCGCCCACGAGCCAATTATCCGCCTGTCAAGTTGTATCTGCGGATCAACAAGCTGCGCTCCGTCTAAAAAGCCGGGAATCATTTCTCTTGTTAAAAGCGGATACTCCTGCGCCGCAATAAAGCCAATTCTTTTAGACGGATTTGCGTAAGGCATATCGCTTGTTGTTATAAGACCTGCCAAATATCCCAAAAATAAAGATTGTTCATATTGATTATATGAGTAAGTTCTAATTTGCGAATGCCCCTGATAATCGGCATCTAAAATAATAAATTTTTGCTGATCAAATAACGATGCAACGGCAGCGCATAACTCCGGCAAGGAAGGATTGGAACTTAAAAAAATATCATACTGCCTTGAAGAAACCATCTCTGCAATTTGCTGTCCCCACTCCGCCTGATTAAAACCCGCTTCATATATTTTAAGGCTTACGGTTGGATTTTTTTCTGCAAACTCAAGCGCACCCTGAACCATTAACTCATAGGTTGGACTTCCCGCAATATGTCCGGGAACAAAAACCAAAACGGACATTCCGTCTGCAAGCTGTCTTTTAAAACAGCCGGATGTAAACAGTGAGGCAATTACGGCAATCAAGATTAGTTTTTTCATATTCACAGGCTCCTTGTTATTTATTATATAACGATTTACAATATAACTCAATAGTTATTTGGAGGTGTAAATGCTGTTCAAAATGCGTCAAAAATCGCAGTGTAAAACGCCATATTATCAGATCGATGAAGAAAAGCTTTTAAAGAATATGAAGAAGATCGATTATATCCGTAGGAAAAGCGGGGCAAGCTCCGTTTTGGCTCTTAAATGTTTTTCCGCATGGGCTGTGTTTCCACTAATGCGCCAGTATATGGCAGGAACAACAAGCAGTTCTCTTTATGAGGCAAAGCTTGGCCATGAAAAGTTTGGCGGAGAAACTCACGCTTTTTGTGTTGCTTATTCAAAAGATGATATTCAAGAGATAAAAACATTTGCCGACAAAGTTATTTTTAATTCCGTTTCTCAGTTAAATATGTTTTATGATGAAGTAAAACATTTGCAGATTGGTTTACGAATTAACCCGGGAATAAGTTATTCTCATTTTGATTTGGCAGACCCTGCAAGAAAAAACTCAAGGCTTGGGGTGCTAAACAAAGACGAAGCTTTGCAGGTTCTGGATAAAATTAACGGACTTATGTTTCATTATAATTGTGAAAACGATGATTTTAATACTTTCTCCGAAATGCTTGACAAAGTTTCCACCAAATATGAAAAGCTCCTGCATAAAGTAAATTGGGTAAGTCTTGGCGGCGGCTTGTACTTTACAAAAGACGGCTACCCGCTGGATAAATTTTGTAAAAAGCTGAAAGAATTTTCTGCAAAATACTCCGTGCAGGTTTATCTTGAACCCGGCGAATCCGCCATCACTCAATCCTGCGAGCTTGTTACAACCGTACTGGATATTGTTCACAACGGCAAAGACATTGCTATTGTGGATGCCTCGACGGAAGCGCATATGCTTGATCTACTAATTTATCAACAACCTGCCAAAATCGATGCAAAAAGCGGCAAGCATGAATATATAATCGCGGGGAAATCCTGTCTTGCCGGCGATATTTTTGGCACATACAAACTTGCATCAAAATTAAAAATTGGCTCAGAGGTTAAGTTTATTGATACTGCGGGTTATACAATGGTAAAGAAAAACTGGTTTAACGGACTTAATATGCCTTCGATTATCGTAAAGAGGCTTAATGGGAAGACAGAGGTTGTAAGGGAATTTACATATAGTAATTATTTGGAGAATATGTCATAGCGCGGAGTCGCAGAGAACGCTAGGGTAAAACCGATAGAAAGTTAAGCTCTGCCCCTATAAGGTTCCTATAACATATTGCATAACATCTGTAAAAATGGTATATTTTAGCTCTGTCCCTCAAAAAAATATTATAAGGAGTTTATTATGACAAAAATGATAAAGCACGGAACAAAACTTGCCATTCTTGCCTTGTTTACACTTATTATCTTGACAGGATGTACCAGGGTTTTCACCGACATAGACAAAATCTCATCCTACTTAAGTTCGCAGAAGAAGCGCGGTGCCAGTGCAGATGATCCAATTCACCTTGTGGTGAAAATTAACTTACAGAATACTGCCGATGAAGAAAGTAATTGGCAAAAACTGCTAAAAACGATTAACACTTCGGGTTTGTATGTCACTCTTGATCTTTCCAGCAGCACCATGCCGGGGACAGAGCTTAATCCTGCCCCTGCAGTTAATACAGGGAAAAAGTTCGTAGTTTCGTTAATTCTGCCTGATACTACAGAAACAATAGCGGGAGTAAACAATCTAGTCATGTTCAGGCATTTTGAAAACCTGACTTCCGTAAGTGCAAAGAATGTCAAAATAATAAGCGTAGCCGCTTTCCGCGACCTTAAACTGACCAGCATAAGCTTCCCCGCCGCGACTGAGATCGGTTTAAATGCGTTCTATGGTACAGCTATTACCGAAGCATCTTTCCCAAATGTAGCAGTAATTGGCAGCGGTGCCTTCTTTGGGTGCAGCCAGCTTGTTAGCGTGGACTTCCCTGTAGCAACCGAAATTGGCAATACAGCGTTTGCCAGAACCGCTCTTACGACAGTATCTTTCCCCTTGGTTAAAAACATCGGGGCTGAGGCCTTTGTAAATTCCGCTACTTTGACCAGTGCATCCTTCCCAGCAGCAACCAGTATAGGTAATAATGCTTTTGCAGAGTGTAAAGCCCTGAAAAGCATCGAGATTCCGTTAGTAGAAACCATTGGAAATTGGGCATTCAGCGGATCGGGTTTGGAAAGTATCGATATTCCTTTGGCTACCAGTATTGGTACCAGTGCATTCTGGGGTTGTAACGATTTAGCAACCGTAACACTTGGCACCCTTACCAGCGCCAACTTTATCAGGGTAGTAAGAAGCAGTTATTGGTGGCAGGAAACTCAAACTACTTATATAACCTTCCCCGGCAACTTGCGGCAGGTTTATCTTGGTGATGACGGCGGCCCGGGAACATATGTAAAAGAAGGGGATTCTTGGACAAAATTGGGGACCACCCTTTAATTCAAAAGCGGCCTTAGAGCCGCTTTTTTTAAGCTCTGTCCCTCTTCTCTATAAATTTACGGATAGCCGTAAAGCTTTGCTCGCTAATATCATGCTCGATTTTACAAGCATCACTGATGGCCGTATCTTTATCGACCCCAAGGAAAATTAGCCAGTCAGAGATAATTGTGTGGCGGTCATATATACTTTGAGCGATTTTTCGCCCGCTTTCTGTAAGCTTTATATGCCCTTCATCGTCCACTATAACATGACCGCTAGACCGCAGGTTTTTCATGGCAACGCTTACGCTTGGTTTACTAAAATCCAATTCATGGGCAATATCTATTGAATGTACATGATTCCCCTTCTGGTGCTCCAGAATAAGAATCGTTTCTAAATAATCCTCAGCCGATTTCTGCATAATTCATTATAACATGCCGGGGGGAATTTAACTACAATTCACTATTATTCACTTGACAAAAGAGTTAGTATAGGCTAACTTTATAATAGTTAGTCTTTTCTAACTAAAGGCAGGGGGATATGCATAATAAACAGCCAATGAGCTTATACCAGGCAAGGAAGCAGGGCTCGTTTCAGGTGGCTTCTGTTCCGCAAATACAGTTGCTAGAAAACATGGGACTGCGTACCGGCACTCAAATAACCGTGCAAAATCGATATGGATTGGGCGGCCCGGTGCTTCTGCGGGTAGAAGGCTCTTATGACATCGCTCTTGGAAAGGATATTGCACAACAAATTACTGTAAAGGAGGTTGCATGAACTCCTGTCATGACATTCCGGAAGATTCAAGGATCTTGCAAAAAACCAATAAAATCCTGCTCATGGGCAACCCTAATGTGGGTAAAAGTGTCTTCTTCACCGAATTAACAGGTATTCACGCCATAAGCTCCAATTATACCGGCACAACGGTAAACTTTATGGAAGGAAGTTTTAAAATCGATACTGAGGAGTACACCCTAATTGATGTGCCCGGCACTTATTCTTTAACACCAACCAATCAAGCGGAAGCTGTAGCCGCCCGTTTTATAGAAAGCGGCGCAAGGGCTATAATCTGTGTACTGGATGCCTCCAATCTTGAGCGCAATCTGAGCCTGGCTTTGGAAATAAAACAAAGCTCTGTCCCTATTATTTTTGCTTTAAACTTGATCGATGTCGCTGAACGCCACGGAATAAACATTAACGCTAAATTACTGGCAGAGGAACTGGGGGCTCCTGTAATTCCCACCATCGCCGTTAAAAAACAGGGGATTGATGAGCTTACCAAGCAGCTTGAGACCTTGCTAAAATCGAGCTCTGGGCTGCGCCGCGCAAGCGTCCCTCTCGTAGCTCTCATTACCCCCACTCCCCACTCCATCTGGGACACCGCCAAGACCATCAACCGCCGCGTAACCAGCAAAAACCCCGCCAAGCCCGGCTTTTTGGACAGGCTAGGTAACGCCATGTTAAAACCGATGCCGGGCATCCCCCTGGCAATCCTTGTGATGCTCCTTACTATAAGCGTAGTTGTAGGCGGCGGAGAAGTGCTGAGGGAAGGGCTGCTTCATCCTTTGGTTGATAATGTCATTGTTCCTTTTTTCCGCAGCTTGTTCACAAGTTTTGTTCCTGAAGGAATCTTTTTGAACATCCTTGTAGGAGAATACGGCATCTTTGTCATCAGCTTTGAATGGATCCTTGCGCTGATTTTACCTTATGTGTTTTTATTTTATCTTGCGTTTACTTTTTTGGAAGACACAGGATTTTTACCCCGGCTCTCCGTGTTATTTGACAATGTTATGCGCAAACTTGGAATTCAGGGGGGAAGCCTTTTACATATGATCATGGGTTACGGATGCGCAGTCCCCGCAATTATTGGCAGCCGTACCGCATCATCACAAAAAGAGCGGCTTGTTATTTGCACTGCAATTTGTTTTGCCGTTCCGTGTATTTCCCAAACAGGAGCCTTGCTCAGTCTTTTATCCGCTTATGCTTGGTGGATGATGCCTGTAATGCTTTTATTCTCTCTATTTTTATTTGCGGTTGTAACACTCATTGCCGGTAAATTGATAAAAGGCACTGTTGACCCATTGTTAATGGAAGTGCCCAATCTTTTAAAACCAAACGGTAAAGCCTACATCAGAAAAATTGCAACCCGCATGAAACATTTTTTACGCGATGCGGAAGTCCCCATGATGCTTGCAGTTCTTGCCGCCGCTCTATTGGCAGAGACAGGTATTTTAAAAATTATAGCCAAATATGCGCAGCCTATTGTAAGCGGCTGGCTTGGAATGCCGCCGGAAGCTGTAATTGCGCTGATTCTTGGAATTGTCCGCAGGGAAATGTCCGTTGCACCGTTACTGGCTTTAAATCTTACGCCGCTTCAGGCATTTATTGGCGGAGCTGTATCGCTTATGTATCTGCCCTGCATTTCTGTCTTTGCAATTCTTGCAAAAGAGTTTAAACTTAGAATTGCAATTATAATTTCTTTTGCTACGGTTGTTGTTGCACTTTTTATTGGCGGATTAATCAATCAAATTGCAAAATTATTTTTATAAGGAGAGCGCATGAAAAATATCCGCGCGGGAGTTGGGTTAGATATTGGTACAACTACCGTGCAGGCGCAGCTTATTAATTTAGACACAGGTGAATCACTGGAATCCATTTCCGTTTTGAATGTTCAGCGGGAATTTGGTACAGATGTAATGTCACGAATTGCCTATGCGCGTAACGGCGGGCTGCAAGAATTATTTATATCGATAAACAAGCAGGTGCAGACAATTTTGCAGCAATTTATTCAAAAATATAATTTATCCGGTATAGATCGATGCACTGTCAGCGGTAATACTACAATGCTGCATATGTTTATAAATGTCGATCCTAGCGCGATAGGAGAAGCGCCGTACACTCCTGAATTTTTAGAGGAGCGGCATTTTAACGGAAGTGATTTGTCTTTGCTGGCGGAGCAGATTGATCTTTTGCCGGGGATTTCCGCTTTTGTCGGGGCGGACATTGCTGCGGGGTTAACTTATCTTGATGTGATCAACAGCCGCGGCAATATACTTTTTGTTGATATTGGAACAAATGGCGAGATTGCCGTATGGAAAGGGAAGGAGAATCGTCTTTTGTGCTGTTCCACTGCCGCCGGTCCGTGTTTTGAAAGTGACAGCATAACTTATGGTTCTGATTTAATCGATGCTATTGCGCAGATGAGGCGGCAAGGCAAAATTGATGAAACCGGAGCAATGACAGCTAACGATACAGACAGCGGATTTGTCACTCAGGAGATTGTCCGCCGGTTTCAATTGGCAAAAAGCGCAATTTATTCCGGGATTAGCGTGCTTTGCAGAACTTCCGGCATAGACCCCGCCGCCTTTGACAAGGTGTACATTGCTGGTGGAATGGGCTTTTATATCAATTTAGAAAATGCCGCAGAAATTGGACTTTTACCAAAGGAGATTGTCAAAGGAGCGCAAGTGTGCGGCAACACTAGCTTAAAAGGGGCGGTGCAAGCTTTAACAGACCGGAGCTTTTTACAAAAGTGCAAAGAAATTGCCGCCTGTGCCGGCATAATTGATCTTGCAGTGGATAGGGAATTTGCGGAAGCATATATTGAAAATATGCAGTTGTAAAAATATTGGAAAAAGTATAGAATAACAACAAGTTTCAGGGGGATATTGTGAAAAAAATAATTTTAGTTTTATTGACAGCCATTTTGTTAAGCCCATTTACAGGCTGCAAGCCTAGAGAAAATATTGCAAGAATTGACAATGGAAAAATCAATGTTATTACAACAATCTTTGCACCCTATGATTTTGTTAGGCAAATAGCGGGAGACAGGGTGAATCTTACCATGCTTTTGCATCCGGGATCAGAAAGCCATTCCTTTGAAGCTTCTCCTCGGGATATTATTTCCATTCAAAATAGCGATGTTTTTATTTATATTGGCGGAGAATCTGACAGTTGGGTTGATCGTATTCTTGAATCAATGGACACAGCCAATATTAAAATTCTTGCCATGTTGGATGCGGTTGAAGCAGTAAAAGAAGAAATTGTAGAAGGCATGGAAGATGACGACCATGACCACGATGACGAGCACGGTTCTTTTTGGAGTAATTTCTGGCGCAGAATTACCGGACGGCACAAAGACAATGATCACGACGATGACGAAGAAGCGTTTGATGAACATGTTTGGACTTCTCCGAAAAATGCAATAATACTTGTAGAAAAAATAACAGAAATGTTATGCGAAGCGGATCCCGTAAATGCGGACTTCTTCAAGGAAAATGCCAATGCATACATCGAACAATTACAGGAATTAGACGACACATTCAAAGAAATTACTGACGGAGCAAAAAGAAGAACGATAGTTTTTGGAGACCGCTTTCCATTCCGTTATTTTGCAGATGCTTATGATTTAGAGTATTTTGCAGCTTTTCCCGGCTGTTCAACAGAAACGGAACCAAGTGCGGCTACCGTTGCTTTTTTAATTGATAAAATCAAACAAGAAGAAATACCCGTTGTATTTCATATTGAACTTTCCAATGAAAGAATGGCAGATACAATAAGCGCTGAAACAGGTGCAAAGAAAATGCTGCTTCATTCATGCCACAATATCACCAAAAGAGAATTTGATGCGGGGTCAACTTATCTTGATTTTATGCGTAACAATACAGAAGCTCTCCGTGAAGCGTTGTATTAAAGGGGTAATATGCTGTTAAAAAGTGAAAAATTATCATTGGGTTATGATGGACATATCGTTGTAAAAGATATTAATTTTTCTGTTGACTCAGGAGATTTCCTGTGCATTGTTGGAGAAAACGGCTGCGGTAAATCAACATTGGTTAAAGGTCTTTTACGGTTGATTCATCCAATGGAAGGCGCTATTACATTTGGAGATAACCTAAAACAAACTGCCGTTGGGTATTTATCTCAGGAAGCTGTTTCTAAAAAAGATTTTCCGGCAGGAGTTTTTGAAATTGTACTGTCTGGAAATATTGGAAAAATGAAACTTAGACCGTTTTATAACAAAGCAGAAAAAAATAGCGCATCTGAAAATATGCAAAAACTTGGTATTGCTGATTTAAAAAATCGATGCTTCCGTGAATTGTCCGGCGGACAGCAGCGCCGTGTTTTACTTGCCCGCTCTCTTTGTGCGGCGGAAAAACTTCTTGTGTTGGATGAACCCTTTTCCGGCCTTGATCCTTTAATAAGCGCAGAGTTGTACAGTCTTTTAAAAAATATCAATAAGGAAATGGGAATAACAATAATTATGGTTTCCCATGATATAGAAGCTGCCGCTTGTGCCAACAAAGTTTTGCATATTCAAAAAAAGCAGTTGTTTTTTGGAAGTATGGAAGAGTACCGTAACTCTGAAACAGGAAAAAAATTTTTTATAAAAATAGGAGCAGACAATGATTGAAACTATTTTAGAAATGTTTAGCTATCCTTTTATAGTTAGGGCTTTTGTAGTAGGATTTTTGGTATCGCTCTGTGCTTCTCTTCTTGGGGTAAGCCTTGTTATGAAAAGATTTTCCATGATAGGAGATGGATTATCCCATGTTGGTTTTGGTTCACTGGCTATTGCTACCGCCATGAATGCCGCCCCTCTTACCGTTTCCATTCCCATTGTTATAGCCGCAGCCTTTGTACTTCTGCGAATTACAGAAAACAGCAAAATAAAGGGAGACGCCGCTATTGCCATGATTTCTACAAGTTCTCTTGCTATCGGTGTAGTTATAATTTCTTTTACAACCGGAATGAATACGGATGTCTGCAATTATCTTTTTGGCAGTATTTTAGCAATGAGCAGGGGTGATGTTTATCTTAGTATTGCGTTATCTGTAGTGGTGCTTGCGTTATTCATTTTATTTTACAACAAGCTTTTTGCCATAACATTTGATGAAACTTTTGCAAAATCCGGCGGAGTCAAAGCAGGCTTGTACAATATGCTTATAGCCCTTTTAACCGCTCTTACCATAGTGCTTGGAATGAGAATGATGGGAGCAATGCTTATTTCCAGTTTGATAATTTTCCCGGCACTCAGCTCCATGCGTTTATTCAAACAATTCAAAAGCGTTACAATTAGTTCTGCCTTGGTAGCAATTTTCTGTTTCTTTTTAGGCGTTGTAATTTCATTTATCTACGCCACCCCAACAGGCGCAAGCGTTGTTATTGTAAATATCATTGTCTTTGCAGTTTTCTGGAGTATAGATACAGTTAGAAACTTAAAAAGAAGATAATTTCTAACATAAATCCTCTTAGTCCACAGCATATCTCCTCCATGACGACCAGCTATGTGTTTAACACCTGTCCGCTTTCGTAGAATATATGTTAGCTGACATTTCCTTCTCCCCTTCGAGGTGGGGGCGCACCCCCTCTTCCCCTTCTTTGTTT
>Ga0099364_10004948_pt1 | contig 19960 bp, 11 predicted proteins | sample TergutTh196P3_FD_73070 | JGI IMG/M metagenome (GOLD analysis project Ga0099364, IMG submission 73070) | Microcerotermes parvus P3 segment gut microbial communities from Pointe-Noire, Republic of the Congo - Th196 P3 | ecosystem: Host-associated > Arthropoda: Insects > Digestive system > Gut ... | reverse complement strand
TCATCTACACGACCAATGCCATCGAATCGTTGAACGCGAGCTTGCGTAAGCTGACGCGAAACCGCAAAATCTTCCCTAACGACGAAAGCGTGTTCAAGGCGATGTATCTGGCAATACGGCAATGCGCTGACAAATGGAAGACGATTCATCACTGGAAGTCAGCTTTGCAGGTCTTTCAAATCGTCTTCGGCGAAGACAGAGTTCCAGTAAATGAGTTATGAAACAAACCAAATTGACACAGTTCGATTTACACACCCGTATAAACCAAGTTCCGCAGCTTTGCGATACCAATTGAGGGCTTCCGCATAATTCTTGCGTAGCATGTGGCGTGCCCCATTTTTAAACTGTATGGATGCAAGTTCCTGTTCCTCTGCTTGGAAGAACCATCTTAGAGCTTCCGCAGAATTTCGCATAACACCCCGGCCTTCGCCGTACATCAGGCCAAGGTTATATTGGGCAGGCGTATGCCCCTGTTCCGCTGCTTTGCGGTACCATTTGACGGCTTCCGCATAATCCTGCGCGACGCCATGACCATTGTCGTACATTAGGCCAAGGTTGAATTGGGCAGGCGCAAGTCCCTGTTCCGCTGCTTTGCGATACCAATTGACGGCTTCCGCATAATCCTGCGCGACACCCCGCCCGTATTCGTACATAAAACCAAGGTTAGTTTGGGCTTTCGCATATTCCTGTTCCACTGCTTTGCGGTACCACTTTTCGGCTTCAGCATAATCCTGCGCGACACCACGACCATTGTCGTACATCAGGCCAAGATTGAATTGCGCTTCTGCATTCCCATGCTCCGCCGCTTGCAAGTACCATCTTGCCGCCTCCGCAAAATCTCGCGTAACACCCCGGCCTTTGTCGTACATCAGGCCAAGATTAAATTGCGCTTTTGCATCCCCCTGCTCCGCAGCGCGTTTGATGGTTTCAAAAGTATGACCACACCCATGTAAGGCAAAACAAAGGGCAAACAACCCTATCCATCCACGTAGCGCGCGAAGCATTTTATTTCTCCCGATAGCCTTGCATAACCAAATTATTCTACCCGCACTCTATCCGCTTGCGTCGCTTCGAGCAAAGTTGGCGGGGCAATTGCATGACCGGTCTTGCAAACCATTGCCGTCTGCAAGACCGATAAATCGCGCCCCTACGTTTGAGCAGGCATTTTATTCATGTCCGTCGTTCTGCCGCCCGCCCGTATGCGGGTTATTTCAGGCGCTCGTGCAGCTTTTGCAGCGGATAAACTTCCAGTTTGCTGCCCGCAAGGATTCCTTCCACTGCCGCTTCCGCGCCCCAGAGGGTGGTATACATGGCAACCCGCGCTTGCAGGCCGGAAACGCGAATGGAACGGGAGTCATTGATCGCCTGCCGCTTTTCTTCCACCGTATTGACGATGAGCGAGATTTCATGGTTCTTTATCATGTCAACAATATGCGGACGCCCTTCGGTGATCTTGTTAACCGCCTGCGCCGGGATGCCCGCCGCCTGAATAACGGTAGCGGTTCCCCGCGTCGCCACAAGGGAGAATCCGGCGTTAACAAGCAGTTGGGCAATCTCCACAACCTTGGGCTTGTCGCTGTCTTTCATGGAGAGAAAAGCCTTGCCGCCAGCAGGAAGAATTACCCCCGCCGCCAGTTGCGATTTGACAAAGGCTTCGGCAAAAGTCTCCCCCACGCCCATGACTTCGCCAGTTGATTTCATTTCCGGCCCCAGGATGGTATCTACGCCGGGGAATTTGACGAACGGGAAAACCGCTTCTTTCACCGAAAAGAAAGGCGGCACAACTTCCTCGGTCATGCCTTGCGCGGCAAGCGTCCTGCCGACCATGCAGCGGGCAGCGATCTTGGCAAGCGGCAGGCCAATCGCCTTGGAAACAAAAGGCACAGTGCGCGAGGCTCTTGGGTTGACTTCCAGCACATAAACTGTGTTGTCCTGCACGGCGAACTGCACATTCATGAGACCGACGACATTCAACGCCCTGGCCATTAACCCGGTTTGCCGCCGCAATTCATCCGCGATTTCGGCAGAAAGAGAATAAGGCGGCAGCGAACAGGCAGAATCGCCGGAATGCACGCCCGCCTGCTCAATATGCTCCATAATCCCGCCGATGATGACATCTGTGCCATCCGACAAGGCGTCCACATCAACTTCGCAGGCGTCGTTCAGGAAACGGTCAAGCAGCACCGGCGAATCGTTGGAAACCTTGACCGCCTCTCGCATGTAACGCTCAAGGTCCTGGTGTCCGTGCACAATCTCCATCGCGCGCCCGCCAAGCACGTAAGAAGGACGCACCACCAGCGGATAACCGATTTCATCCGCCAGGCGCAACGCCTCTTCTTCAGTACGGGCGGTACGGTTGGGCGGTTGCTTCAAATCCAGCGTGTGCAGAAGTTGCTGGAAACGCTCGCGGTCTTCGGCAATGTCAATGGATTCCGGGGAGGTTCCGATAATGGGCACGCCATTAGCCTCAAGAGCAAGCGCCAGCTTTAAGGGCGTCTGCCCGCCGTACTGGACAATGACGCCAACGGGTTTTTCCACCGCGACGATTTCCAGCACATCTTCAAGCGTCAGCGGCTCGAAGTACAGACGGTCGGAAGTGTCGTAATCGGTCGATACTGTCTCCGGGTTGCAGTTGACCATGATGGTTTCGTAGCCGTCCTCGCGCATTGCCATCGCCGCATGAACGCAGCAATAGTCAAATTCAATCCCCTGCCCAATCCGGTTCGGCCCGCCGCCCAGCACCATGATCTTTTTGCGCTCGGTGGGCATGGCCTCGCATTCATCCTCATAGGTGGAATAAAGATAGGCGGTATCGCTGGCAAATTCAGCGGCGCAGGTATCCACTCGCTTGTAAACCGGACGCACGCCGAGCGCGTGCCGATGCGCGCGCGCTTCCTGCTCACTCGTTTTGGTAAGGTGGGCAAGGCGCCTATCCGAAAAACCCTTCTGTTTTAGGAAGCGCATTTCCCCTTCGGTAATGGAAGCGAGGGCGCGTTCCTCAAGTTGCAGTTCCAGGTCTACGATTTCCTTGATCTGCGCGAGAAACCAGGGGTCAATACGAGTGAGGTCAGCCACTTTTTCCAGCGGCATGCCAATGCCGAAAGCGTCCGCCACATACCACAGACGCTCAGGGGAAGGTCGCGCCAGTTGTTCGTCAATGGCCGCCGAATCAACCGATTTAAGATTAAAACCGTCCACTCCCACTTCCAGCCCGCGCAGCGCCTTTTGCAGGGATTCCTGAAAAGTGCGCCCGATAGCCATGACCTCGCCGACCGATTTCATCTGGGTGGTCAGAGTGGAGTCAGCCTCGGTAAATTTTTCAAAGGCAAAGCGCGGCACCTTGGTAACCACGTAGTCAATCGCCGGCTCAAACGAAGCGGGGGTTCTGCCGCCGGTAATTTCGTTCGCCAGTTCGTCCAGGGTATACCCGACCGCGAGCTTGGCGGCGACCTTGGCAATCGGGAAGCCGGTGGCCTTGGAGGCCAGCGCCGAGGAACGGGAAACGCGGGGATTCATCTCGATGACGATGATTCGCCCATCCTTCGGGCTGACGGCAAACTGGACATTGGAGCCTCCCGTATCCACCCCGATTTCCCGCAGGATGGCGATGGAGGCGTTACGCATGATCTGATACTCCTTGTCGGTCATGGTCTGCGCCGGGGCGACGGTGATGGAATCGCCGGTATGTACGCCCATCGGGTCGAAGTTTTCGATCGAGCAGACGATGATGCAGTTATCCGCCTTGTCGCGGATAACTTCCATCTCCATTTCCTTCCAGCCGATGACCGACTCCTCGATCAGCAGCTCATGATTGGGCGAGGCTGCCATGCCGCGTTTGCAGATGATCTCAAACTCTTCCATGTTGTAGGCAACGCCGCCGCCCGTGCCGCCCAGGGTGAAGGATGGGCGGATGATAGCCGGAAAGCCAATTTCTGTATGAATTTGCAAGGCTTCTTCCATCGAGTAGGCGACGCCGGAGCGGGCGGAAGCAAGGCCGATTCTTTCCATTGCGGCCTTGAATTTTTTTCGGTCCTCGGCTTTTTCTATAGCGTCGCGGGAAGCGCCGATCAGTTCCACCCCATAGGTTTCCAATATGCCTTCCCGATCCAGATCAAGGGCGGTATTGAGCGCGGTCTGACCGCCCATGGTCGGCAGAATCGCGTCCGGGCGCTCTTTTTCGATAATGCGGGCAAGCACCTGCCAGGTTATCGGCTCAATGTAGGTAACGTCCGCCATTTCCGGATCGGTCATGATAGTGGCGGGATTCGAGTTGACCAGAATTACCCGATAGCCTTCCTGGCGCAACGCCTTGCAGGCTTGTGCGCCGGAATAGTCGAATTCACATGCCTGCCCGATGACGATGGGGCCGGCGCCGATAATCAGGATGCTTTTGAGGTCTGTCCGCTTGGGCATGATTGTTCTCTAACCTTACGTGCTTGTTTTTAGGGGGTTGGCTTGGGACGGGTGATCGGGATTCAGACGGGCTGAAGCGCGGCAACTCCTCTGGTCATCATGTCCAGAAAGCGGTCGAACAGGCTGGCCTTGTCGTGCGGGCCGGGACTGGCTTCAGGATGTCCCTGAAAGGAAAAAGCCGGTACATCGGCGCAGGCAATGCCTTGCAGGGAGCCATCGAACAGGGATATGTGGGTTTTCCGCACGTTTGCGGGCAGGCTATCCGCATCTACCGCAAAGCCGTGATTTTGACTGGTAATCAGCACCTGTCCGGTGTCGAGGTCTTTTACCGGATGATTGGCGCCATGATGGCCGAATTTCATTTTCATGGTCTTCGCGCCAGCGGCGAGCGCCAGCAACTGATGCCCCAGGCAGATTCCGAACATGGGCACGCCCTCGGCCATAAGTTCCCGAATGGCGGCGACCGCATAGTCGCAAGGTTCAGGGTCGCCTGGACCGTTGGAGAGGAAAACGCCGTCCGGCTTCATCGCCAGCACTTCGGCAGCAGGGGTATGCGCGGGTACGACGGTCAAGCGGCAGCCGCGGGAGGCAAGCATTCTGAGGATGTTGCGCTTGATGCCGAAATCATAGACAACCACATGAAAGCGCGGTTCCGGCGCTGCCATGTAGCCAGATTCAAGTGACCAGCAACCGGAGTCCCAGGTGTATGGCTCCTGGGTGGTGATGACTTTGGCGAGATCCAGCCCGGCCAATCCCGGAAAAGACTGCGCCATGGCGAGCGCCCTGGCTTCGTCCGTTTCTCCGGCAAGGATGCAGCCGGGCTGCGCGCCCTGGTCACGCAGAATCCGGGTCAACTGCCGGGTATCAATGCCGGCAATGGCGACGACGCCATGTTTTTTCAGGTAATCAGGCAATGTCTGCTCCGCGCGCCAATTGGACATGCAGGGCGGCAGGTCGCGGATGACAAGGCCCGCCGCATGATTGGCGGCGGACTCGAAGTCTTCCTCATTACAGCCGGTATTGCCAATATGCGGGTAGGTAAGGGTGACGATTTGGCGCGCGTAGGAGGGGTCGGTGAGAATCTCCTGATAGCCGGCCATGGCGGTATTGAATACGACTTCGCCGCTGGTTACGCCCTGCGCGCCGATAGCGGCTCCCTTAAATACTGTGCCATTGGCGAGCGCCAACAGGGCGGGAGGAAAGTTAGGTAAGAGCGACACAGGTAAACTCCTGGAAAAGATTGCGCATTGAGCGCAGAATACGCGCGTTGAGCGCAAGCCGGAATAAATCCGGGAAGCCTCAATGCCCAAAACGCCGGGTTCGCTCACCTTGCCATAAGCGGCATATCTTGCGCTCTGCACCCGGTCAGACCGAATGCTAACCTTTCTATTCTATATGAAGCTCGCCTGATCGGGCAAATAGTGCTGGGTGAATATGACATTAGGCGCAGTCGCCCAACGCGCCTGCCGACCTCTGTCATTTCCTGTGATGTGGAGAGCATATCAACGCTCAGGCATGGCGAATAAAGCCTTCTGCCATCTCGCCTTTTCGGCTCAGGCGCATGTTTTTGAACGCCACCGAAAGCATCAGCTTGATGCGGTTCAACTGGTTGACTTCTGAAGCGCCGGGGTCGTAGTCAATGGCGGTGATGTTGGCCTCCGGGTAATGCGCCTTCAACGCCTTGATGACCCCCTTGCCGCTGATGTGGTTGGGCATACAGGCAAAAGGCTGCATACAGACGATGTTGGGGACGCCATGCTCTATAAGTTCCGCCATTTCGCCGGTCAGAAACCAGCCTTCCCCGGTCTGATTGCCGCGTGACAGGAACGGAGCCGCGCAATTCGCAATCTGGTCAATGGTCGGCGGCGCGGAAAAGCGTTTGCTCGCCGAGAGCGCCTTTCGCATGTCACGGCGATAAAAATCCATCGCCCTGATGGCCGCGTTGCCCGCCAGAGCCGCCAGCCTGCTGTGCGACAGGACGCGGTAGTTGAAATCGTGGTCGTAGGCGCAGTAGAGCAGAAAATCCATGAGTCCCGGCATTACGGCTTCGCCGCCTTCCTGCTCAATGATGCGCACGATGTCGTTGTTGGCGCCGGGATTGAACTTCACGAGAATCTCACCCACCAAACCGATGCGCGGCTTGATCTCATCGGTTAACGGCAGGGCGTCGAAATCCCGCACTATGTCGTAGATAAGCCGCCGGAACTGCCTGAAACTGCCTTTGGAAACAGCTTTCTTGCAGCGTTCAACCCACTTTTCATAGAGGGCGTCCGCTGACCCGGCCTCTTTCTCGTAAGGGCGGGTACGGAACAACACATTCTTGAACAAATCGCCATACACCGTTGCCATCATCAGGCGGTTCAACATCGGCAGGCTCAGTTTGAAACCATCGTGCTTTTCCAGACCAAGTGTGTTGAACGAAATGACCGGCACATTGGCAAATCCGGCGTCCTGCAACGCTTTGCGCATGAAAGCAATGTAGTTGGTGGCGCGACAGCCGCCTCCGGTCTGCGAAATCATTACCGCCGTTTCGTCCAGAGCGTATTCGCCGGATTTCAGCGCCTCGATGATTTGTCCGACAACGATGATAGAGGGATAGCAGGCGTCGTTGTTTACGTAGCGCAACCCCAGATCAATGGCTTCTGCTGAAGACTCTTCCAGCACCTTCACCCGGTAGCCGCAAGGCAGAAGCGCCGATTCGATAAACTGGAAATGCATCGGCGACATCTGCGGGATGAGGATGGTTGAGCGCGCGCGCATTTCCCTGGTGAATGTCGGGCGCGTTTTTCCCTGCTGCGGATGAAAATGGATGATTTGCGCCGGCGGACGGGCGCTCCTTTCTTCCAGCGCCGCCTTCAGCGAACGGATGCGGATGCGCGCCGCGCCCAGATTACTGCCTTCGTCAATCTTGATGCCGGTATAAATCCGGTTGCGGTAAGCGAGGATTTCCTGCACCTGCTCGACCGAGACCGAATCGAGCCCACAGCCAAAAGAATTCAGGTGAATCACATCCAGCACGGACTCATGCGCCGCCAGCGCGGCGGCGCGGTAAAGACGCGCGTGGTAAGTCCACTGATCTACCACCCGCAATGGCGCTTCTAGTTTGCCCAGATGCGCTACTGAATCCTCGGTTAATACGGCCATACCCAGCGAAGTGATGAGTTGCGGGATGCCGTGGTGAATGGCCGGGTCAATGTGATAGGGCCGTCCGGCGAGAATGATGCCTTGCTTGCCCGTTTCCTTAAGGTAAGCAATGACCTCTTCGCCCTTTTGAGCAATCTCGGCTTTTACGCGCGCCTGCTCGGCCCACGCGAGACCAAGGGCGCGGCGGATCTCATTAGCCGCAATATCCGGGAAAACCAGCGTCAATTGTTTGGCGAGTTTTTTCTCGTCCTCCAGCGACAGGAAAGGCTGAATCAGGGCGACGTTATTTTCTTTCAGGTAATCAATATTGTTGCGAATTAGCTCCGGGTATGAAGTAACCACCGGGCAATTGTAATTATTGTCGCTGTCGGCAAATTCCTTTTGCTCGTAAGGAATGCAGGGATAGAAAATGCGTTTTACCCCCTGCTTGATGAGATCCACGATATGCCCGTGTACCAGTTTGGCCGGGTAACACACTGTGTCCGACGGCAGGGTGTCCGCTCCCTGCTCCAGCAACGCGCGAGAGGAGGGCGCGGATAACAGTACCTCGAACCCCAGTTCACTGAGAAAAGTGAACCACAGCGGGTAATTCTCGAACATGTTTAACGCGCGCGGTACGCCGATAACCCCGCGAGGAGAGTCTTTTATCGGCTCGTAAGCAAACGTGCGCTCATATTTGTAGGTATAGAGATCGGGCAAGTCTCCCGCTGTTTTCTGCTTGCCCAGACCGCGCTCGCAACGATTGCCGGAAATCAGCTTCCTCCCGTCCGGGAAACGGTTTACGATCATCGCGCAGGTGTTGGTACACAAACGGCAGCGCGCCTGGGAATGCTTAACTTCAAAGCCGCGCAAGTCTTCGGCTTGCAACATCGAGCTTAGGTTCTGCCCCTGCCAGCGTTCCCTGGCAATCAGCGCCGAGCCGAACGCGCCCATCAATCCGGCAATATCGGGGCGCACCGCTTCGCGCCCGGAAATCAGCTCAAAGGCGCGTAGCACCGAGTCATTGTAGAACGTGCCGCCCTGCACGACGATGTTCTGCCCCAGTTCTTCGGGGCTTTTGATCTTGATGACCTTGATGAGGGCGTTCTTGATGACCGCGTAAGATAGGCCAGCGGAAATATCGCCTACCGATGCGCCTTCCTTTTGCGCCTGCTTGACGCTGGAATTCATGAAAACCGTACAGCGCGACCCAAGATCAGACGGCGCGCGTGACAAAAGCGCCTCGCGGGCGAATTCCGCGACCGGCATTCCCAGCGACTGCGCGAAGGTTTCGATGAACGAGCCGCAGCCCGAAGAACAGGCTTCATTCAACAGGATGTTGTCGATCACCCCGTCCCGAATCCGCAGACATTTCATGTCCTGCCCGCCGATGTCCAGAATGAAATCCACTTCCGGCAGAAAATGCTTCGCCGCCTTGTAGTGCGCGATGGTTTCCACTTCCGAATGATCGAGCCTGAACGCCTCCCGGATCAGCGCCTCGCCATAACCCGTCACGGAAGAAGCAACGATATATGCCTCTTCGGGCAGCAGCCCATAGATGTCTTCGAGAATGCTGCTGACAATCTTGACGGGGTTACCTTCGTTGCTGCTGTAATGCGTGTAGAGCAATTCCTGGTTTTCCCCGAGCAGCACCGCCTTGGTCGTGGTCGAGCCGCCATCAATGCCCAGAAACACCGGCCCCTTATAGTCCGCAAGCCTGCCGCGCCTAATCTCTGCCTTTGCGTGCCGCGCGTAAAACGTCTGGCGCTCCGCGTCATCAAGAAAGAACGGGCGCAGGGCGCTTGCCCCTACCACGGTCAAAGTCGCCAGTTTCCTGAACGCTGCCAAAGTTTCGCCGAACGGGCGCGTCGCCGACTCCTCCCCGTGCAGGGCCGCGCCAATGGCGACGAACAGCTCGCTGTCTTCGATGTGTACCTGATTTTCCGGCTGGACGGCGAGCGTCTCGATAAAGCGGTTCTTTAATTCCGGCAGGAAGTTGAGCGGCCCGCCCAGAAACGCGATATTGCCGCGAATCTTGCGTCCACAGGCCAGCCCGCTGATTGTCTGATTCACGACCGCCTGCAGAACCGAGCGGGCAATGTCCTCACGCGCCACGCCCTCATTCAACAGGGGTTGCACGTCCGTCTTGGCGAACACGCCGCACCGCGCCGCTATTGAGTATATGTTTTTGGCGCGGCTCGACAATTCATCCAGCCCGGTGGCGTCGGTCTTCAGCAACACCGCCATCTGGTCAATGAACGCCCCCGTTCCCCCGGCGCAGGAGCCGTTCATCCGCTGCTCGACGCCATTGGTGAAGAATGTGATCTTGGCGTCTTCGCCGCCCAGTTCGATGGCTACGTCTGTATGCGGCGCGCGCGCCTCGACGGCCTCTGCGCAGGCAATGACCTCCTGCACGAAAGGAAATCCGAGCATCTCGGCCACGCTCACGCCGCCGGAACCGGTCAATACCACGGAAACATCGGTATCCGGGTTTAATACGCCTTCTGCCGCAAGAGCCTCAAGGCTGCTCTCCGCCGTCTTGCGCACTTCGGAAAAATGGCGGGCGTATGACTTGAATACCAGTTCACCTCGCCCATCCAACACAACTACCTTGACGGTCGTTGACCCAACGTCAATACCGACGCGATACCAATCTCTGCTCACATCTGCCTCGCAAAATTCCTTAAATCCCATGTGAAAGCCACTGACTAAAATTATGCATTGTACCAAACATTGACAGGCGGGTAAAAATGCTCCAACCCCTCTCGCGCTGGAATGGGCATGATGTCTTCAGAGAAAACGAGCGGGCGCGATGGCGCGGACAAGATCATATTCCAGCGGCAGCGGCTCACCCGCGATCAGGCTGGCAAGATAATCCGCCATCAATGCCGACCAGACTATGCCGCGCGAGCCGTAGCCCTGCAAACACCAGAGGTCGGGGTGTATCGTCGGATGGCGCGAATTTGGGGCATCGGGGATTGGAATCGCGCCGACTATGGGCAAACGATCAGGCGACATGGGGCGAAAGCCGACTCGCCCCGGTAAAAGCGTTGTCGCATCTATCGGGTAATTGGCGGCAAAACCCGGCAGCAGCAGGTCGAGTTTGGCAAGGTTTTCTTCCTGATCGGCAAGGCGCATGGCTGCGTCGTCATCATCCAGTTGGAAGCTCGCGCCCATAACACGGATTCCGTCAACTTCCGGGGTCAGATAACCGCGCCCACAGATAAGTGGGGCAAAAGCGGGGAGTTTGTCGGCAGAAAGCCAGGTAATCTGACCACGCGCCCTTTTTTGCGGCAACCATGCCAGTTGGGAAAAGCTAGTGCCGTCCGCCCCGCCTGCCACTATTAAATGCGGCGCGGCAGCCAGAATTTTTCCGTCCGCGTCGAACAGCCGCCACACCTCATGCTCGCGGGTAAAACCGGCAACTGTAGTAGAGAATATCAAGCGTATACGCTCCGGGAAGGCCGTCAAATTGGCATGGCACAAAGATAAAGGTTGTACCCAGCCGCCTTTGGGGAAAAACCAGCCGCCAAGAGATACCGGCCAGCCAAAGAGCTTGCTGGCGGTTTCCCGATTGAGAAACTGGACGAATTCCGGCGGCAGTTGTTGCTTGATAATCCCTGCCTGCACTGCCTCATGCGCTTCATCCCGCGCCAGATGAAACGCGCCGGGAGTATCGAAGCGCGCCGGAAGTCCGGCGGCGGCAACGCTTTTGAGATGATTTAAGGTGGCAAGGAATCCGGCGCGGGTTAGACGGGCGAGAAAGTTGTCATCCATTGATGGCAGCGGACGCATGACTCCGGCAAGGTTGCCGGAAGCGCCCATCCTGGATTCCGGATGGCGTTCCAGCACGGTAACTTGCCAGCCTCGCGCGGCAAGGGCGTAAGCGACGGAACTACCCGCAAGACCTGCGCCGAGCACAATAACTTGCCGGTTTTCCGGCGGGACGATTTTATAGCGGACAGGCTTTCTGGATTGATAACGCCCGACCAGCATATGCCGCTTCCCGGCAAAGCCCGGCTTTCTCTCCAGCGCGAATTCGTGGGCGGCAAGATTGCGGCGCAACGCGCCACACGCCGACCAGGTTGCCAGAGTCGCGCCCGGCGCGGCAAGGCGGGCGATAGCGTGACAAATTTCCGGCGACCACATTTCCGGGTTTTTATCCGGGGAAAAACCATCCAGATAAATGGCGTCCGCTGCCAGCATCAAACGGCGCAGCGTTTTTTGCGCGTCGCCGAATACCAGCGTCAGGACAAGCTCGCCGCCTTCAAGGACGATGCGATGGATACCCGGCACGAGTTCCGGCCAGTTGGCCTGTAATTCGGCGGTCAGTGGCGCAAATTCCGGCCAGAGCGCCTGGCCTTTCTGCAAATCCTCGCGTGAGAATGGATGTGCCTCGACGGAGACAAAATGAAGATTGCAAGGTCTCCCCGCTTCCCGCCAGGCTGCCCAGGTCGTCAGGAAATTAAGCCCCAGACCAAATCCGGTTTCCAAAATGACGAAACGCTCGCAACTCTGCCAGCGTTCCGGCAAGCCATTCCCGCCGAGAAAGACATGCCGCGCCTGTTCTGCCCCGCCTTGCTGGGCGTGGTAAATATCGCCATAGCGTTCCGACCAGGGCGTGCCGTTGGCGTCAAAGCAAAGTGTGGCGGGAGTAAGGGGCATGGTTTGGAGTGTTTCTGTAAATAAAATTGTTATTAGGGAGAGTGTTTTACTCCCTCTCCCACTTGTAGGAGAGGGGTCGGGGGAGAGGGTCATGACGTTGAAAATTTAATGAGCATAAATTCCAACCTGTTCCGCCGCCCAACGCGCGGCTTGTTCGGCTTCGTCTTCGGCAAGCCTGCGGGCATAGGCCGCGTACAACAGGCAACGATGCGCGCTTAAATCCTGATACAGCCCGAAGTGGTCGGGCAGATAACCCATGAGCCGGCGCGCCTCGCGCGGAGTCTCCCAGATATTGAGGCCATTGATGAAAATCTCGCCGTGCATCGGCTCTTCCAATGCCGCCATCGCGCGGAGCAGGGTGGTTTTTCCGGCTCCGTTTGGGCCTACCAGCGCCGTGATGGAAGCGGGCGGCAGCTCGAAACTGACGTTATCGAGCGCCCGACATCCGGTATAATCGTAACTGACATGGCGCGCGGAAATCATCGCGGGCGACGCAGCAAGGGAGGAAGGCATAACGGCTTCAGCCAAAAGGCAATGGTCGGGGAAGGCGGAACTTTACCAGCAGTCCTGTCAGATGACAAAGAACTTTCTACTGCTTTCCAAGCAATCCTTTGGCATCCTTATCGCCCAACGCCAATTTTGGCGTTGCCGCTTTCAGCCGCTTTTCGACTTCCTTTATATGTTCGGCTGGGGGGATGTCTTCAGGCAGAGCGCCGCCGATGCGTCGGATGGCCTGCCGCACCTCCTGCCCGACCTCTTCATGCGTTCGGATTGCCTCGGCCTGACCATGTGCGCGGTCGCGTTCCAGCTTGTCGCGGGTTTGGGTCATGCGGAATTGATTGGCGGCAAGTTCAGTGGCATTCATGCGGTCGAGCAGATTGTCCTTATCGGGAATGGCTTTGCGCTGCTTGATGGCGTCGCGCCCCAAGCCGCCATACAGTCCTTTATAGCCCGCGTCATGAAATACGCCGAACATCCGGCTTTGCACACCCGCGTCCTGCGCCGCGCCGGAAAGCGCCTTAAACTCCTCAGAGGTTTGTTTACGCAGTTCCAGCCGTTCCTGATCGGCGGCGGCCTGGTCGCTCAATTCCTGGCGGCGAGTTTGAATAGCAAAGTATTTCTGGGCATTGGCAATCTCAGGTTTACGCGGGTCGCCGTTCTGGGCAATCAGATAGCAGGCGAAGCGGGAAAGGTGGTAGTCGTCAACATCTCTTTGTCCACCTTTGCCCAAGTCGATCATTTTGCCGGCGCCGGCAAAATGATGCTCTGGCGGATTTCCTGATGATTTACAGGAACTTACCGCGCGTTCGATCGCCTGCTCGAAGCGCCGCCACTGGCTGTACCCCAGCATAGATTGCAAGTCGCGTGCACTCCAGTATTCCGCGCCGTGCTCATTTACTTTTTTCAGGCTCTCGAAAGATCGCCCGTTGGCACTGAGTTCCATTTTCGCTGCAATGGTCATTTGTGATTCTTCCTTTAAGGTCGGGTTGTGATTTCACGCTTGTTGATGCTGACGGCAATCCTGGTTTAGCTGCTTTTCCCATCTTGAAACGGCATTTTTGCGTCAGGCCAGTTGCGGAGCAGGCGGGCAAGATCGCGGCGGCGGGCGCGTTGCCAGGCAAAATCACAGCGGTGCGCCCGCATACTATCGAGATCAAGCAAGGCCCATTTTTCGGATTCCGCGCGCCAGATGAGGTTGGTTCCCTTCATGTCGCCGTGGCTCAAACGAGCTGCTTCAAGTTCGGCAAGCAGGGTTTTAATGGCTTCGATTTCCTGGTGCTGTTCAGGGCTTTGCAATTGAGCCAGCGCGTTTTCGCCCTCGACATGTTCCATAATCAGCCAGGCGCGGCCGCGTAGCCAAAAACTCCGTTCCTCGATTACCGCCAGAGGTTTTGCGGTTTCTATGCCCAGGGCGAGCATCCGGTTTCCTTCCCGCCAGGAAACCCAGGCGCGGCTCTCCCGCCAGCAACGCTTCAAACGATGACGCAGGTTTTTGATGTTGTAGCGTTTTATGACAAGTTGGCGGTCATTCAGGGTCACGCGGGCAACGGTTGCCGCGCCCTTGTCCTTGTAAATTTCCCCTTCCGCGATGAAAGCGTCAGGATCAGCCAGCAGCGGTGCAAGCGCCTCGGCCTCTTCCCGGCGCGTCATTGTCAGACCAAACGCGCCGCGCCAACCTTTTTGCCGACGCGCAAAATTGCTGCAATCCCTTTTGATTTTGCGTAACCAGTCTCGCACTCTTGCCTGTCGCCAGTAGGTTACAGCCTCTATGAGCGTGGACGGCAACCATCCTTTTGCCGAAAGCGGGTTGGCGGTGTGATAAGCGGCGCATAAAGCGGTGAGCACATTTTCCGCCAAGGTCTGACGAAGGGGCAATTGCGCCAGAAACAAGGCGTAATTATCCAAGGCGCGTGGGGCAGAAAGCGCCTGTCCCGGCTGCTCGGCGCGAATGCCGCCGCCGTCAATCCAGAACAGTTTGCCATCCTGCTCCAGCAAATTGCCCGGATGCAGGTCTTCCTGCCATAAACCCCGCGCGTGCAATTGGGCAATGGCGGCGGCGGCGCGAAACACCGATTCCCGGTATTGTTCAGTCGTCAGTTTATCCGCCAGCGTTTTTGCGTCGATGAGATATTCAAATAAGAGCCAGCCTGCCTGCTCCTCCAGCGCAAAGTCGCCATCCAGCAGGGATGGAGTAGGCAGGGCTTGCGCGGCCAGTAGGAGCGCCCCCGCTTTTTCCGCCGCGAAACGTTTTGCCGCCTTGTTGCCGACAAAGAGTTTGGCAAGCACTGTCCGCCCGGCAAAGGACGCGACGCCGACATAACGTTGTCCCGGCAGAACGCGCCGGATTTCCTCCAGACGCAGGGCGCGTCCATCGGGCAGGATGATGTCGAGCGGCAGGGCAAGTTCCCGCCCGGCGTGCCGCAGGCGCTTGAGCGGCAGGGCAAGTTCCCGCCCGGCGTGCCGCAGGCGCTTGAGCGGCAGGGCAGGCAAAACGGCGGGCGCAGCCACTTACGCCTCGCTGAAATGGAGATGGCGCAGCGTCCGGCGGATCGGCGGGCGGTCGCGTTGCCCGCTATCCCGCCCCGGATGCTGAATAGCGCTCATTTCCGCCAGGGCGCGGGCAACCCGCTCGTTGATGCTGCCTTTGGGTAGACGCCCATGCGTGTCTGGTTGCCCGGCGGCAATTCCGGTCAGATATTCCATCGTTTCATCCACCGTCGTAACCGGATAGACATGGAAGCGTCCCGAAGCAACAGCTTCCACCACATCCGGGCGCAGCATCAGATAAGCCACGCTGGCGGCGGGAATCAGGACGCCCTGCTCGCCAGTAAGTCCCCGCGCGACACAGAGATCATAAAAACCTTCGATTTTTTCATTTACCCCGCCGATGACCTGAACTTCGCCGAACTGGTTGACCGAGCCGGTCAGCGCCAGACTTTGCCGGATGGGGGCGCGCGCCAGAGCGGAGAGCAGGGCGCACAATTCGGCCAGGGAAGCGGAATCGCCCTCCACTTCGCCGTAAGATTGCTCGAATACCAGACTGGCAGCGAGGGAAAGCGGCTGCTGGCGAGCGTAGCGGGCGGCAAGAAAAGCGGTGAGGATCAGCACGCCCTTGGAATGGAGCGAGCCGCCCAGATCGGCCTCCCGCTCAATGTCTACCACATCGCCGTCGCCAACCCGCGCCGTGGCGGTAATTCGCGCCGGATGGCCGTGCAGGACGCCTGCCACCTCCACCACGACCAGGGCATTTACCTGCCCGATTCGCTCGCCGTCGGTCGAGATTAGTACGCTGCCTTCCAGCATGTCTTCCAGAACGTTTTCCGGGTAACGCCCGGCGCGACGAGCGCGAGCGGCAAGCGCGGCGTCAATGTCCGCCCGCTCGATAACCCAGCCTTCGTGAGTCTTGGCATGAAATTCAGCCTCGCGCATCAAATCCGTCATGAAGTGAATATCGAGGGAAAGACGGCGGGCATGACCGGCATGACGCGCCGCCTCTTCGATCAGGCGGGCGATAGCGGCGGCGGCAAAAGGCGGCAAGCCGGCTTTCTGGCCAACGCCTGCCAGCAGACGGGCAAAATGGCGCTCGTTTTCTGCCGTGCGCGCAATTTCATCGGAAAAATCGGCGGAAACTTTGAAGAGGTCACGAAAATCAGGATCGTTCTCCATCAGCAATTCGTAGAGATGCCTCTCCCCGATCAGGATGACCTTCACCGCGCAGGGCGCTTCTTCCGGGCGCAGGGAAACCTGGGTCGACCAGCCTTGCGCCTCGGCTGGCGGTTCAATGGCGATGCGCCCGCTTTTCAAGGCGCGTTTCAAGCCATCCCAGGCAAAAGGTTGCGCCAGCAGGCGCTGCGCGTCCAGTATAAGATAGCCGCCATTGGCCCGATGCAGGGCGCCGGGACGAATCATGTCGAAGCTGGTGTTTTGCCCATGCGCGGAAGTGGTGTGCTCAATGCTGCCGATCAGGTTGCCAAAGCCGGGGTTGTCCTCTGAAACCACCGGCGCGCCCTGGGTTAAGCCATGCCCGACCAGCAGATTGACCTGATAGTTGCGTAACGCGGCGCGTAGGCTTACCTCTCCGCCGCCCGCTTCTTCTTCCTCGCCAAAGGTTTCTTCGTCGCCTTCGCTGGCGTCCGGGCGCGAGCCGCCCCGAACCACACGCTCAATAACGTCATCGCATACGGCGTCAATAAAATAGATGACTTCGGCGAGATCGGCGTGGGCGCGGCGCAGGGCGCGGGTCAAATGCGCCATGGTCGGACGCAGGACATGCCTTGCGGCGCGGGCAACCGCGCGATTTAAATCATGCCGCCAGCCGGGAAAATCCAGCAGCAGGTCGGAGAGGCGATTACCCCAGACGGTAGCCAGTTCTTCGTATTTTTGCCGTTCATTTTCGGCGAGCGCCTCAAAGGCTTCCGTCGGCATGGCTTTGTCACCGGCAAGCGGAGCGAAGACAAAGCCTTCCGCCGTGTTCAACAGGCACAGTCCGTCCTGCCGACATGCCGCGTCAAGCCCGGCTAACGCTTCCTCTTCCCGTTTTTTGTGTTGCTCTCGCAAGGCTTCAATGCGCTGGCGGTAGCTGTCGGCTTCCAGCGCCGCTTCAATGGCGGGTGGAAGGTCGCGGCAAAAACGCTGCAAATCCGCTTTCAGGAGAGCGCCGCGTCCGGCGGGCAACCGCAAAAGGCGCGGCGCGCGCGGGTCGGCAAAATTGTGCAGATAACAAAAATCGGGCGGCGTCCGTTCCCCGGCGGCCTTTGCGCGGGTTAAGCGAAAGGCGGCGGCATGGCGGCCTTCGCCCGGCCTGCCCATGACAAAGACGTTATAGCCGGGGTGGTTCATGGCAAGGGCAAAGGCAATCGCTTCTTCCGCCCGCTTCTGGCCGAGCGCGAAAGGGAGAGGTTCCAGTTCGTCGCTGCGGGAGAAACCCAGCGATTCCGGCATGGTCACTTGGCGCAAGCGCGTATCGGGGAGCGAGGTCATGTCTTACATCAGGACAATATCGTATTGTTCGGCGGCGTAGCTTGCCTCTGCCTGTAGGGAAATGGGCTTGCCGATTTCATCGGAGAGGAGAGCCAACGCCTGCGATTCCTCCTCCTGCAACAGATCAATGATCTCAGGCCCCGCCAGCACCCGATATTCACGGGCGTCAAACTGCCTTGCCTCGCGCAGCAGTTCGCGCAAAATCGCGTGCGCCATCGTCCTTGCCGTCTTCACTTCGCCCCGCCCGCCACAGGTGGGGCATAGCTCGCACAGGATGTGGGAGAGGGATTCGCGGGTGCGCTTTCTGGTCATCTCCACCAGTCCCAGGGCGGTAAAGCCATTGACCGTGATGCGGGTGTGGTCATTGGCAAGCGCCTTGTTGAATTCTGAGAGTACCGCGTTGCGATGTTCCGGGTTTTCCATGTCAATGAAATCAATAACGATTATGCCGCCCAGGTTACGCAGGCGAAGCTGGCGGGCAATGGCTTGCGCCGCTTCCAGATTGGTCTTGAAGATGGTGTCGTCGAAATTCCTGATGCCGACGAAGCCGCCGGTATTGACATCAATGGTAGTCATGGCCTCGTTCTGGTCGAGGATCAGATAACCGCCCGATTTCAGGTCGACGCGGCGGGCGAGCGCTTTTTCCATTTCTTCTTCCACGCCGTACAGATCAAAGAGCGGGCGTTGATTGCCGTAATATTCCAGCAGGGGTAAAACCGCCGGGGTGTATTCGGCGGCGAATTCCCGCAATTGCTGGAGTTTGCTTTCCGCGTCAATCACGATTCGGGAGGTTTCCGGGCTGACGCAATCACGCAACACCCGGTGCGCCAGGTCCAGTTCGAGATAAAGCGGTGACGGCGCGCTCGCGCATTTGGCGCGTTCACGAATATCGTGCCAGAGCTTGCAGAGATAGGCCATGTCGTTTTCCAGCTCCGCGTCGCTGGCGTTTTCCGCCATGGTACGCACGATGAAACCGCCTTCTTCTCCCGGCGGCACGAGCGCGACCAGTCGCGCCCGCAGGGATTCGCGCCCCGCTTCGTCTTCAATACGCTGGGAAATGCCAATATGTTTTTCTTGCGGCAGGTAGACCAGCATTCGCCCCGCCAGGGAAATTTGTGTAGACAGACGCGCCCCCTTGCTTCCCAGCGGGTCTTTGATGACCTGTACCATGATGCGCTGCCCTTCCGAGAGCATGCTTTCGATCAGGCGGTTATTGCCATGCTCGCTGCCGTTGCCGTTACCGTTGTTGCCGTTGCCGTTTTCGCGCGGCTGCCAGATGTCGGCCACATGCAAAAAGGCGGTGCGTTCCAGTCCCATTTCGATGAAGGCGGACTGCATCCCCGGCAGGATGCGACTCACCCGTCCCAGATAGATATTACCCACCAGCCCCCTGCTGGCGGTACGTTCTATATGCAGTTCCTGCGCCACGCCCTGCGCGAGAATGGCGACCCGGGTTTCCTGCGGCGCGAAATTGATAAGGATAGATTCAGTCATGAACATAATCCTGAAAGACTCAGACAGATTCTACCTGAAGTCCTGCGGATGGGTCTTGCGGACGGCAATTATAAAACCGGTCTCACAACAACCTTTATTTAGCGCCTGTTCTGGGTCAGGATTGACAACATTTGCAAGTTAGACGATGCTACTTCCCTAAAGAACCGAACTTTCGGAGAAACACATGCGCTACCTCATTGCCTTGGTTTTCTGCTTTCTGTTGGCATCTCCGCAGGCGTATGCTCTTTACCCCCGCGCAGCGGATGAGATTTTTTTGAATACAATTCCCGATCCGCAGCTTGATGTGGATGTGATTGCGAAAGTCTCCTTGTCGGACGTAAACGAAGCTCAAGATACGGCTACGGCAAACATCATGCAGGTTATAAAGACATCTGACCCAAGGGTTAGGCAAGGCAGCAAAATTCTCCTGAAGACCGTAGTAGCACGCCGCGGCTCTAATCCTGGATACGACAGGGAAGGAATAATCGCTGCCAAAATAATCGCCGACAAGGACGGCCTTGCGCTGCATCCGTACACGTATACACGTGATAATGGTTGCCTGAGACCTCCCAGATTGCTCTCTTCCGAGTGGAGGGAACAACCGGATAAAGTTATGCAGGAGCCGGTGTGCGGCTTTCCTGATTTGAAGCTACCCTCAAACTTTGCGGTATTATTCACCCGGCCATTAAATATTGAATATTATGCGGCATATTTGGTTTTAGGATCATTGAAATAAGATTGGACGCGATCAGGGTGTTGGGTGAGCATGTTCATGTGGTTTTCG
>Ga0099364_10004947_pt1 | contig 19961 bp, 2 predicted proteins | sample TergutTh196P3_FD_73070 | JGI IMG/M metagenome (GOLD analysis project Ga0099364, IMG submission 73070) | Microcerotermes parvus P3 segment gut microbial communities from Pointe-Noire, Republic of the Congo - Th196 P3 | ecosystem: Host-associated > Arthropoda: Insects > Digestive system > Gut ... | reverse complement strand
TTATCAATGGTATAGCGCACAGACAAACAGCAACGCGGGCGGAACGCCTGTTGACGACGCCGACGCTGCAACGTTTGCCATACCCGCCACACTGACTGTTGACGGAAGTCCCTACTATCTCTTTTGCGAGGTGCGCGCAACGGGAGGATCGGTAACGGTACGGTCGCAAGTGGCAACGGTAATCGTAATGCCCGAAGGAACGCCCATTATAACCATCACCGAGCAACCTGCCGAAACAGTTAACGTTGCGGTTGGAAACATCGCCACTAACCTGACCGTAAGCGCAAGCGTGACCGAAGGCGCAACGCTCTCATATCAGTGGTACGTAAATACTACGAGCAGCAACGAAGGAGGCTCCGAAATAACAGGCGCCACTTCAGCTACGTTTGCAATACCCGCCGCGCTGACCGTTGATGGAAGTCCATATTACTACTTTTGCGAACTGCGAGCAACGGGCGGCGCTGTGGCATTGCGCTCGCATGTGGCAACGGTAAACGTATTTCCCGAAGGAACGTCAATAACGCCAACAGTAACAACCAACAGCCAAATAAATTTTACAGGTACAACCGCCCAGATATGCGGAAACATAATTAACATCGGCGTTCCGCCCTACCATGAGCGCGGTGTGGCGTATGGCGCTTCGCAAAACCCCACAATAGACGATAATAAAAAATTGGCAGACGGCGAGGGTACAGGAAACTTTTGCGTCCAATTAGAAGAATTAATCGAAAATCAAGCATATTATGCGCGGGCTTATGCTATAAATGAAGCGGGAGTTGTATACGGCAATCAGGTAGAATTTCGCACATCTGGAACGCAGCCGGCAGTAACTACCAATGAAGCCACTGCAATACAAACTGATAGAGCCACTTTGGGTGGAAATATTTCCAGCGTAGGCTCGCCGGCATATACAGTGCGCGGTGTGAGGTACGGCACACAGCCAAACCCCGAAAACTCCGGTGGTACAGACGTAACGATAGGAGGCACAGGATTAGGCAGTTTTCAGCAATCAGTGACCGGTTTAGTTCCTTTTACCAGATATTACGTGCAGGCATTTGCCACAAATCAAGAAGGAACGGTTTACGGCGCAGAAATAAATTTTAGAACTCTTGATATAAAGCCCGCGGTTAACGTGCCCGCCATATCCAACATTACCGAAACCGGCGCCACAGTAAGCGTGACCGTTACCAATGCCGGTACGCCTGCATATACAGAGGTAGGCGTGGTGTATTCCAATACGCCAACCCCCACCATTGACAACGGCAAACAAGCAATTCCGACAACGGGCGCACCAGGTACTTTCAACGGCAACTTAACCGGCTTATTTCCCTATAGAACTTATTATGTCCGCGCTTACGCAACCAATGAAGTCGGTACTATATACGGCGCTGAAACCTCCTTCCAAACCGGTCTAATAGGCGCAGTAGCCGGCTTGTATCAGGGAAAGCCTGAAGAACTTGGTTCACAAATTTCACATAGCCTTGTTCCACCCAACGATTTAGTGGAAGCCGTGAAATACATCCGACTACACGCCAACATCATTGGATACACCTTGGTACTCGATGAAAACGTATCGTTATCAGACTTGGTATTACTTGATATAACCAACGTAAAACTGACCATCGTCGGCATAGGCGCCCAGCGGACAATATCGCGGTCTGGTGTGGGCAGAATGTTTACCGTTGGCGCAATCGGACAACAAGGCATTGAACTGACCATTGGAGCAAACATCACGCTACAGGGGAGTACAGGCAATGACAACGCTGTGGTGGCTGTTACAAACGGCGCAGCCTTTACCATGCTCGAAGGCTCAAAGATTACGGAAAATCGTTCTTCTGCGAATACTCCCGCCACCGGTTATGGCGCTGCGGTAGTTGTCAATGGCAGCAGGTTTACCATGAAAGGCGGAACTATTACCGGAAATACCGCAACACTAAACACAAGTAGTCTCTATCCGGGCGGACTGTATGCGTATGGTACAAATACAACCGTTATTATGGAAGGCGGCAGCATTGAAGGAAATACCGGTCGGGCAGGCGATGTTCATTTGTCTGAACAAATTACAGCCTCTCTTTCGGGAAATGCAAAAATAGAAACGCTTACCTTGAACGCAAGCAATGCAACCAACCGCGCCGGCTTGACCATTGGAACAGGCTGGACAGGAAGCGTTGAGGCGCTTAACCTTCGGGGTAATAATAACACTATGAACACAGTCAGAGGCTGGTGGACAAATGTACAGGTGCTTCAAGGCACAGTAAACTCTGGCACAGTGAATAGAATAACGCTTGGCGACTTTATTTCAACGGCGGCGAGTGATAACACACAGGCAATCAGCAACTCGCATCAGTTAAATGCGACGAGTGGCCTGCTTGAGGTATTACCGGGTATGTTTTATCCCACGGCAGGCTTGTATGAGGGTGCGCCCGAAAGTTTAATAAACAACGTCAGTCCGCGCATAATCGCAGCAATCCCCAACAATATACCATCCGCCATGACCCATGTCAACGACAATCCGGGCGTTTACACCCTCGTCATTAGCCAAGACGTAACGGTAACAGCGACGCAAAATCTAAACGTGGGCGGCGTGAAACTGACCATCATCGGCACAGACAGCGAGCGGACAATATCGCGAAGTTCTAATGGCATGATATTTTACGTTCGCGGACAAACAGACATTGAACTGACCATTGGCAACAACATCACGTTGCAGGGGCGTACCTCCAACAACTTTATGCTGGTGAATGTTGAAAACGGCGCAGCCTTTACCATGCTCAACGGCTCAAAGATTAGGGGAAATCGTTCTAATTCGGCTATGGCCAGCGAAGCCGCTGCGGTATCAGTCAGTGGCAGCAAGTTTACCATGAAAGGCGGAATTATTACCGAAAATGCCTCAACATGGAGTAATAGTCCCTCTCCGTATCCGGGTGGTCTGCATGTGTCTGGTTCATCAACCGTTGTTTTGGAAGGCGGCGCCAGCATTGAAGGAAATGATGGTCCGGCAGGCGATGTTCTTTTGTCTAGCAACGTTCCCGCCATTACCCTTTCGGGAAATGCCAGAATAGGAACGCTTACCTTGCACGCAAGCAGTGGAACCACCCGCGCAGCCTTGACCATTGGCGCAAACTGGGCGGGAACAGTTTCAGCGCTTAACCTTTATGGCGGTAGCACCAATATGAACACAGTCATAGGCTATTGGGCAAATGGAAGCGCGATACTTGGCGGCAACGTAAACGCTACCACAGTGGGTCGAATAACGCTTGGTAACTTTATTTCAAACGCGGCGAGTGGTGACACACAGGCAATCAGTCCTACGTATAGTATAAATACGACGAGTGGGGCGCTTCAGTAGTAGTTTTTAATAATTTAATAATTTAATAATTTAATAATAATTTAATTTGTGTTTAAGTATGAAATTGATGACGAAATTGAATGTCGCCCTCGCACAGCACAAGCCACGCGAGGCGAAATCGTTCCTCGAACGATTACTTACAAAGGCTACAACAGCCAGATATACGTTGATTATGTGTATCACGCTTGCCTTTTTCGTAGCAATGACCTTTGCGGAAGCACAGGCGCAAGCGCTGCCAAACACAGCAGGATTGTACTCCGGTGCGCCCGAAAGTTTAACGGCTTCAAGTAACCGCATTACATCAGTAACCCAAAACGATGTAGCCGCTGCCGTGAGCCACGCCAACGCAAACGCCGGTGAATACACCCTGCTTTTGAGCGGAAACGTAACCGTTTCAGACGAGCAAACTCTGAACATTGCCGGCGTAAAACTGACCATCATAGGCATAGGCAGCGAGCGGACAATATCGCGGAATACTGCTGGCAGAACGTTTACCGTTGGCGCAAGCAATCAAACAGGCATTGAACTGACCATTGGCGCCAACATCACGCTACAGGGGCGTACAGCAAACAACATCGCTGTGGTGCATGTTCAAAACGGCGCAGCCTTTACCATGCTCGAAGGCTCAAAGATTACGGGAAATACTTCTAATGCGACCACCAACGCCAACGGTTTTGGCGCTGCGGTTAGTGTCACTGGCAGCGCTTTTACCATGAAAGGCGGAACTATTACCGGAAATGCAGCAACAGGAAACTCAAGTAATCAAAATCCGGGCGGACTGTATGCTATTACTAATTCAACCGTTATTATGGAAGGCGGCAGCATTGAAGGAAATACCGGTGTGGCAGGCGATGTTGTTTTGTTGCAAGGCTGTTCCGTTACCCTTTCGGGAAATGCCAAAACAGGAACGCTTACCTTGAGCGCAAACAATGCACCCAACCGCGCAACATTAAACATTGGAGCAGGCTGGACAGGAACAGTTTCTGCGCTTAACCTTCGCGGCAGTATTTCCGATATGCCCATAGTCAGAGGCTATTGGGCAAATGCCAGCCCGATACTTCTTGGCGGCGGCGTAAACGCTACCACAGTGGGTCAAATCGGGCTTGGTAACTTTTTGTCAACGGCAACGAGTAATAACACGCAGCCCATCAGCAACACGCATTTTATAAATGCTAATGGCGTACTTGTGGCGGCGGCGGCAACCCTAACGCTCACCCCAACAAGCGTAACCGTCAACGACGCCAATTTGATGCCTACCGTCACCGTTGGCGGAACGGCTACCGGCACGGTTACAATAGACGCCTCTAATTTACCATCCGGAGTGTCGGCGTCAGAGAGCGGTGGGATTATCACCGTAACAGGTGTGCGACCGACTACCGAGGGTGCGGCAATATCAGGCACGTTTGCCATTGAAGTAACACGCCAGGGCGTAACGCGAAACCTCTTCGTTAATGTAAGCCTTACATCAACGTGGACAGCGCCAACCCTAACGCTCACCCCAACAACCGTAACCGTCGATGACGACAATTTGTCGCATACAGTCACCGTTGGCGGAACGGCTACAGGCGATGTTACATTAGTTAATACAGATAATTTACCATCCGGAGTGACGGCGTCAGTCAGCGGCGAGACAATCACCGTAACAGGCGTACGTCCTGACACGGAAAACGGCTCGATTAACAATTCGTATACCATTGGCGTAACACGCCAGGGCGTAACGCAAAACCTCACCGTTGTAGTAAACCTTACAACAACATGGGTAGCGCCAAATTATGACCCCGACGATGTAGCCGTCATTAACGCCCTGATAACCAACAACGATTTGCAGGCAACGCCCGATGCGCCCGAAACATGGGAGGGCGTCTTTGCACAGTGGAACAACGACAATCCAAAGCGAATAGAGGGATTGAGTTTTAGCACTGCTTATAACGGTACATATACCGGTACAAAACTTTCGGGCGAGGCTTCCTTCGAGGGATTAAGCGAACTGATGGTTTTAGACGTTGGCAACCAAAATCTTACCGCAATAGATGTATCGGGTTTGACAAGTCTGATACAGTTAGATTGCAGCAACAACCAACTCATCGCCATTAATTTAACCGGTCTGAATAAATTGGATTATTTCATCGGCAGCAATCAAGAAGTTTCACTGACTTTAACCGAAAGCGCGGCAAACTCGGGCGAATATACGGTTGATATATATCTTAACGCGCCGGAGTTTGGCGAAAGCGCTATAACGTATGCAGGCAACGTTCTCAAAAGTACGGATAATACGGTTTTTCAGACAGATTTTAAAGTAGAGACGGGCAATAGCAGTTATACGTTGAGCGGCAAGATGTGGTTTACGTATGGCTCGCTTCCAACAACCGCAGGATTGTACCTCGGTGCGCCCGAAACTTTAACGCCGTCAAGTACCCCTATCTTTGGCGTTACTGCAAACAATCTTGCCGAAGCCGTTAGCCACGTAAACGCCAACGCCAACGACGGTGAATACACCCTGCTCTTGAGCGAAAACGTACCGGTAACAGAGACGCAAGTTCTGAACCAGAACAACGCGATACTGACAATCATAGGCATTGGCGGCGAGCGAACAATATCGCTGTCTAATACAGGCAGAATGTTTACCGTTGGCGCAAGCAGTATAACAGGCATTGAACTGACCATTGGCGACAACATCACGCTACGGGGGTATGAATACAACGACGACGTTGTGGTGGGCGTTACAAGCAGCGCAGTCTTTACCATGCTCGAAGGCTCAAAGATTACGGGAAATACTTCTACTACGAACGCTGATAACGCCGCCACCAGGGGTTTTGGCGCTGCGGTATTGGTCACTGCCGGCACTTTTACCATGAAAGGCGGAACTATTACCGGAAATACCGCAACAGGAAACACAATGAATCTCAATCCGGGCGGATTGTATGCGGGTGGTACCGTTATTATGGAAGGCGGCAGCATTGTAGGAAATAGCGGTGAGGCAGGCGATGTTACTTTGTTACAAACACAAGGCGCTGCTACCCTTTCGGGAAATGCAATAATAGGAACGCTTACCTTAAACGCAGGCAGTGCAGCCAACCGCCCACCCTTAAACATTGGAACTGGCTGGACAGGAAGCGTTGAGGCGCTTAACCTTCGCGGCGGTAATATCGGTATGAACACAGTCATAGACTGGTGGGCAAATGGCAGCCCGATACTTCATGGCGACGGCGTAAACGCTACCACAGTGGGTCAAATAACGCTTGGTAACTTTATGTCGTCGGCGCCGAGTAATTTCACACAGTCCATCAGCCCCACGTATGTTTTAGATTCCAGTGGAACGCTTGTACAGAGATACCTTGCCACGGTCGCAGGCGGCGTCTTGCAAAACGGCGATACCCAAGGCTATTTTGAAGCGGGCGTCACAGTCGACATTGTCGCCACAGTCCCCCAAAACTACACTTTTGTAAACTGGACAAGCGCCCCCGCCGGCGTAGTCTTTGACGATGCAAACAGCGCAAGCGCCACCTTCACGATGCCTGCCAACGCAGTTACGGTAACGGCTAATTTTGAAGCGATATACGACCCCGCCGATGTAGCCGTCATCAACACACTGATAGCCTACAACGATTTGCAGGCAACGCTTAATGCGCCCGAAACATGGGAGGGCGTCTTTGCACAGTGGAACGACGACAAACCAAAGCGAATAAGGGGATTGATTTTTGACATGCATTATACCGGTACACAACTTACGGGCGCGGCTTCCTTCGCCGGATTAAGCCAACTGATGGTTTTAGGCGTTGGCAACCAAAATCTTACTGCAATAGATGTTTCGGGATTGACAAGTCTGATACAGTTAGATTGCAGAAACAACCAACTGACAACATTAGACGTATCAAAATTAACAATTCTGCAGGGGCTGTGGTGCAACAACAATCAACTGACAACATTAGACGTGTCGGAATTGACAAATCTGCAAATGCTGTATTGCAACAACAACCAACTGACCGAACTTAATTTAACCGGTCTGAATTTGAGTGATTTCGAAGGCGACTATCAAACCGTTTCACTGACTTTAACCGAAAACGTAGAAAACTCGGGCGAATATACGTTTGTAATAGCCCTTAACAACCCTTCACCGTTTAGCAATAGTAATATAACGTATTCCGGCGGCGTTCTCAAAAGTGAGGATAATTCGGTTGCTTCGGCAAATTTTACCGTACAGACCAATAGTAGCCATACGTTGAGCGGCACGATGTCGTTTACGTATGTTGATTACAGTACGCCTTTATACGACCCCGCCGATGTAGCAATCATTAACAAACTGATAGAGGACAACGACTTGCACTTGATACAGCCGGAACCGCTGGCAATTCTCAATGACCCTGATACATGGAACTTTGCAACGTGGAACGACGCGCCAAATATGAAGCGAATAACGAGTTTGGACTTTTACAGATATCCGCTTTCGGGATTTGCTTCCTTTGAAGGTTTAAGCGAACTGACGTATTTAAATTTAAGTTTAGAGTTGAATGTGACTGAAAAAATTACCGATGTGAACGTATCGGGATTGACAAAATTAGAAAAGTTAATTTTAGCAGGTAACCAACTGACGACGTTGGACGTATCGGGATTGACAAGTTTGAAATCTTTAGAATGTCAAAATAACCAACTGACAACGTTGAACGTATCGGGATTGGAAAATCCAAATCTGGAAACGCTGAATTGCAACAACAACCAACTGATAACGTTGAACGTTTCGGGATCGACAAATCTGAAATTTTTAGATTGCCAACGCAACCAACTGACAACGTTGGACGTATCGGAATTTAGAAGTCTGACAACGCTGTTATGCAATAACAATCAACTGACGACGTTGGACGTATCGGAATTGACAGAATTAGTATTGTTAAATTGCATACAAAATCAACTGACGACGTTGAACGTATCGGGTTTGACAAATCTTGAAACGCTGTATTGCCACATCAACCAACTCGCCGCCCTTGATTTAACCGGTCTGGGTAACTTGACAACGTTCGATGGCAGCCTTCAAACCGTTAATCTGACTTTAACCAACAGCGCAGCAGAACCGCTCGAATATACGCTTGCAATAGACCTTAACACGCCAACGTTTGACAATAGTAATATATCGTATGACGGCAGCGTTCTCAAAAGTACGGATAATTCGGTTGCTTCGGCATATTTTACAGTACAGACGAATAGTAGTCATACGTTGAGCGGCGAAATGAATTTTTATTATGTGGATATCAGCAATCTTTTGCCGGTTACAAACGACGCCCACAACATCACCCTGACATACACCGCCGCGCCCATCGAATTGTCCGCATTGTCGTCCCCCTCGTCCCCCCCGTCCCCCCTCTTCACCATAGACCCCAACGCCGGAACACCCACCTACTCCCTTGAAACAGGCGGCACAGGCACAGGCGCCCTCAACGGCTCGCAACTCACGGTAACTGCCTCCGGCACGTTCATGATAGGCTTGCAAACCGCCGCTACCGCTACCCACGCAGCCGGCGATTTATTAACGGCAACGCTCACGATAGAGAAGGCGACCCAAACCGCTCCCGCCGCGCCCGTTTTGGCAACCGCACCCGCAGTAACGGCTACAGCAATAACCATCGCAGCCGACCCCCAGCAGCAATACGCCATAAACACCGCCAACGAAACAGCCGGTTTGACATGGCTTTCGCCCGACGGTTCAGCCACCACGCTAACCTTCGATAACAACGGCTCGGGACTGACCCCCGACACCGAATATTTCATTTTCGCAATGCTGCCGGAAAACGCTAACCACAACGCTTCGCCCCCAAGCGCGGCGTTACAGGTTACAACGTTCGTTCCGGCAGATTATACCTACGAGGTAGCGAGCCCGCAAAACATCGCGATAGGCAGCGGACTTGCGGCGATAACCGCTCCCGCCCACGCCACCGGCGTAAACAGCGAAACGGTAACAGGCTCTTTAGCATGGTTTAGCGACGCCCTGCGCACAACGCCCGCAACGGATAACGACCTTTCCGACGCGGCTGCCGGCGCTTCTGTCACGCTCTGGTGGCGTTTCACCCCTGCGGCGGGCAATTCAAACTATAATCTGACCGTCCGCGAAGGCTATACCGTCTTTAACATACGCGACGACTTTATTGAAATAGCGATAGACGACGTTCCCCTCGAAGACCTGATACCCAACGGCTCTATAAATTACAATGTAGAGTGCGGCGCCGACATAACCATCGAAGTAACAGCGCCCGGACGCACGGTATCTATCACCATCAACGGCGTTACCGTTCCACAGGGTATAATAGCATTGAGAAACGGCAACAACACGATTATCATCACCATAGACAATGATACCTATACGTTGATAGTCAACAAGCCGATAGCCTTTGACGAAATGGTAATAGTCCGCTGGGAAAACACGATGACTGTCAGAGAGGAATTTACAGGCTCCGGCTATACATATCAATGGTACACCCACAATGGCTCCCTGCTTCACACCGGAATAAGATACTCCGAGCCGGACGCCGGCTATCTATCCTACGGCTACAGCCTCGTGGTAACCAACGCCGACGGAGTCGTCGTCTTCCGCTCATGCCCCAGCGGCGACTTATCTCTCAAAACGTCAATAATCGTAAAAGCCTATCCTAACCCCTTATCAACCGGCGCTACCCTCTACATGGAAGTAGAAGCCGGTGAAGAAGAAGACCTGTTGCAAGGCGCAGTAATAGAGATATACAACATCAGCGGAACGCGCGTTGGATATATTCCCGTTCAGGGACGCCTCACGCCGATAACGACAGACTACGGACAGGGAACGTATATCTTTGTGTTGAAAGGAAAAGATGGATTTAGTAGAGAATTGAGAATAGTAGTTGAGTAGTTTGCGATTAGTCATTAGTCAGTAGTCGTTAGTCAGTAGCAATGGCTAACGACTAACGACTAACGACTAACGACTAAAATAATAATTGAAAATATAAAATATTAAAAAATGTCACATAAAATAGTAACAACAGCATTAATAGCACTATTATTCGGCAGCGTAACATACGCGCAGCACGAGTTATCCATTCATGGCGGGGGCGGTTTATCCGGCTTACGCTACAGCCCCGCCGTTGGCAGTCAAACTAACGGTTTAGGCGGTCATTTCGGCGTTGGCTACGGCTATTTCATCACGCCGCAGTGGAGTATTTTAACCGGCGCAGAATTTGCACTCTACAATTCGCGTTTCAAATTGGACGCGCTCACCACCCAGAGCCTCGCCCGCGACAACCACGAAAACGTTGATTTTACCTTTCGCAGCGTCATAAACGACTATGAAGAAAAACAACGCGGCGGATTTGTACAAATTCCGTTGATGGTTAGATACGAGTTCGGCGCAGCCCGAACATTCTACGCCGCAGGCGGCGTCAAAGCGGGCTTTCCGGTGAGCGGCAAAACCGACGGCAAAATCGCAGGTACAATAAGAAACGAGGGTATATACCCCGAACAGCCGCCATACGACGCTGAAAACCTGTGGTTTAGAGGCTTAGGCACGTTCCCGAACAGCGCCCACCCCAACAGAGATTATAAGGGAGGAACGTTTGATTTAAAAACATCGTTCCTTTTATCGCTCGAAGCGGGTATGAAGTTTAGTTTACGACCAAATATTGACCTCTACGCAGGCGCGTATTTTGACTATGGTTTAAACAACGTCTATCAATCGCCTGCCGCGCCCGCGCCATTTGTGGCATACCACAATCCCGCCGGCGCAAACAGCCGCAACGCAACATTTGCCGTAAACAGCGCAATGAGTTCTCAATACACGCCTCCCACTGCAACATCGCGCCCGTTTACCGACAAACTTGCGCCCATAGCAGTAGGCGTAAAACTGCGACTTGCCTTCAACTTTGGCGCTTCCGTTCAACGCGACCGCCCCGCCGACGCGCTAATAACCGACACTCCGCAGCAACAGCCCGTACAGCCGCCGGTAGATGTAGAGCCGCCGGTAGATGTAGAGACGCGGCATGCCACGTCTGTACCGGTAGTTGTAGAACAGCCTGTTGTAGCAGAACAACCTGTAGACAACGATGCTGCTCGCCGTCAAGCCGAAGCCGATATTCGTAGTTTAATTGAGGAACCTACCGACAATTACAATATATCTATCTCTGCCCTCGACAGCCGACAACGCGGTGAAATAGACGCAAAAATCGCTCTATTGAAACAGTACCCCGACATACGCATCTACATCAACGGACACACTTGCGACGTCGGTTCCCTCGCCGTAAACCAGCGAATAGGTATGCAACGCGCCGAAAGAGCCAAAGCCTACCTGATTTCACAGGGCATAGAAGAAAGCCGCATCGTGATGGTAACATCAAAATGGTATTCAGAGCCGTTAGTACCAAATACAAGCGAAGAAAACCGAAAGATAAATCGAAGGGTGCAGTTTTTGATAGTTGATTAAAAAAGTTATCAGTGGACAGTTTTCAGTTTTCAGAGCGTTGTTTCTGAAAACTGAAAACTGAAAACTAATAATCGAAAATAATAAATAATTAATTTAAAAATCGTAAACATGAATTTTACTTCTTTTTTCAAAAACCCCGACGGCGCCCTCCGCGCCCCCCGCGCGAGCAGCAATAACTCCGTCACCACCCTCGCACAGCACAAGCCACGCGAGGCGAAATCGTTCCTCGAACGATTACTTACAAAGGCTACAACAGCCAGATATACATTGATTATGTGTATCTCGCTTGCCTTTGCCGTAGCAATGACCTTTGCGGAAGCACAGGCGCAATCCCTTCCTACACAAGCAGGATTGTACTCCGGTGCGCCCGAAAGTTTAAATCCGAGCAGTCCGCGCATTACCGCAGTGACCGCAAACGATGTTGCAGCCGCAGTGAGCCACGTAAACGCCAACGCAAACGCCGGTGAATACACCCTGCTGTTGAGCCAAAACGTAACGGTAGCAGCCGAGCAAACTCTGAACGCGACCAACGCGAAACTGACAATCATCGGCATTGGCGGCGTGCGGACAATATCGCGGAATGCGAATGGCAGAATATTTACCGTTGGCACAACAACCGAACTAACAGGCATTGAACTGACCCTTGGAGCCAACATCACGCTACAGGGGCGTACAGCCAACAACAATGCAGTGGTGCGTATTCAAGGAGGCGCAGTCTTTACCATGCTCGACGGCTCAAGGATTACCGGAAATAATTCTTCTGTGACCACCGATGCCAGCGGGCTTGGCGCTGCGGTAGTTGTCAATGCCGCCACGTTTACCATGAAAGGTGGAACTATTACCGGAAATACCGCAACAGGAAACACAAGTAATCTCAATCCGGGCGGACTGTATGCGTATGGCGCTAATACAACCGTTAGTTTGGAAGGCGGCAGCATTGAAGGAAATAGCGGTGTGGCAGGCGATGTTTGTTTGGCGCAAAACATTACTGCCGCTACCATTTCGGGAAATGCCAAAATTGAAACGCTTACCTTGGTAGCAACCGCTGCAACCAACCGCACACCCTTAACCATTGGCGCAGGCTGGACAGGAACAGTTTCTTCGCTTAACCTTCGGGGTAGTTACGATAGTTGGGAAACAACCATATCCCTTTGGGCAACAACAACTCCGATACTTCTTGGCACAGTAACCGCCGGCACAGTGAGTCGAATAGCGCTTGGCGACTTTATCTCACCATCTGCCACGCAGCCAATCAGCAACACGCATGTTTTAAATACGATTGGAGCGCTTGAGGTAAGAACGGGTTTTTTTCCACCGGCAGGCTTGTACTCCGCTGCGCCCGAAAATATAACGACTTCAAGTCAGCCCATCGGCACAGTAGCCGCAAACAATGTAGCCGCTGCCGTGAGCCACGTAAACACCAATCCGGGCGTTTACACACTGGTGTTGAACCAAAGCGTAACCGTTTCAGCCCAGCAACATCTTAACGCGAACAACGCGAAACTGACAATTTTAGGCTATGGCGGCGAGCGGACAATATCGCGGACTACTGTTGGCAGTACGTTTATCGTTGGCGAAGTAAATCGAACAGGCATTGAACTGACCATTGGAGGCGCCATCACGCTACAGGGACGTACCGACAACGACCGCGCTGTGGTGGCTGTTCAAAACGGCGCAGCCTTTACCATGCTCAACGGCTCAAGAATTACCGGAAATAATTCTTCTACGGCTGTTCAATCCAACGGGGCGGGCGCTGCGGTAGTTGTCAATGGCAGCGCGTTTACCATGAAAGGCGGAACTATTATCGGAAATACCGCCTCCGGGACTTCCGTTAACACAGAAAGACCCGGCGGACTTTTTGCGACTGGCGCTAATGCAACCGTTATTTTGGAAGGCGGCGGCATTATAGGAAATACCGGCGTGGCAGGCGATGTTTATCTGATGCCAACCATTACTGACGCTACCCTTTCGGGAACAGCCACAGTAGGAACGCTTACCTTGAACGCAAGCAGTGCAACCAACCGCGCACCCTTAAACATTGGAGCAGGCTGGTATGGAACAGTGGCAGCGCTTAACCTTCGGGGCTCTAGTACCATGATGAACAATAACATAGACAGGTGGGCAAATGGAAGCCCGATACTTCAAGGCGCAGTAAACACTACCACAGTGGGTCGAATAACGCTTGGCAACTTTATGTCAACCTCGAGTGATAACACGCTGCCCATCAGCGACACGCATCAGATAAATACGACGAGTGGCGTGCTTGAGGTGGCGCAACTAACGCTCAATCCAGCAACCGTACAAGTCAACAACGCCTTTTTGACGAACACCGTCGCCGTTGGCGGAACGGCTACAGGCGCGGTTACATTAAACACATCTAATTTACCAGCCGGAGTGACGGCAACAGTCAGCGGTACGACAATCACCCTGACAGGCGTGCGTCCCACTAACAATAATCAGTCAATAACAGGCTCTTATACCGTTGGCGTAACACGCGGGGGAGTGACGCAAAACCTCACCGTTCAGGTACACCTTACATCAACATTTGTTGGTTTACCTACAGCCGCAGGATTGTACGCCGCTTCGCCTAATAATTTAACGACGGCAAGTACCCCTGTCCAAGGCGTTCCCGCAAACGATGTTGCAGCCGCCGTGAGCCACATCAACGCCAACCCGGGCGCTTACACCCTGCTCTTGAGCCAAAACGTAACCGTTTCAGCCGAGCAACATCTGAACGCAACCAACGCAAAACTGACAATCATAGGTTTAGACGCCGAGCGGACAATATCGCGGTCTGCTAACGGCAGAACATTTTTAGTTGGCGCAAACAATCAAACAGGCATTGAACTGACCCTTGGCGAAAACATCACGCTACTGGGGCGACCAGAAAACACCAACGCTTTAGTGGCTGTTCAAAACGGCGCAGTCTTTACCATGCTCAACGGCTCAAAGATTACGGGAAATTATTCTACTGCGACCACCTCCGCCAACGGTTTTGGCGCTGCGGTAATGGTCAATGCCAGCACGTTTACCATGAGAGGCGGAACTATTACCGGAAATAACGCAACAGCAATAAGCACAGGAACCACAGGTAATACAAATCCGGGCGGACTGTATGCGGCGGGTACAGGTACAAACGTTTTTATGCAAGGCGGCACCATTGAAGGAAATAGCGGTGTGGCAGGCGATGTTGTTTTTGCAGAAGGCGTTGCCATTTACTTTTCGGAAAATGCCAAAATAGGAACGCTTACCTTGGGCGCAACCTCTGCAACCAACCGCGCAGAATTGTCCTTTGGAGCAGTCTGGACTGGAACAGTTTCAGCGCTTAACCTTCGCGGTAATAATGCCGATATAAACACAGTCATAGACTTATGGGCAACAGGCAGCCCGATACTTCATGGCAGCGGCGCCGTAAACCCTGCCACAGTGGCTCAAATAACGCTTGGCAACTTTATGTCAACCGCCGCAAGTAATTTCTGGCAGCCCATCAGCAACACGCATGAGATAATTATTGATACCGGCAGACTTGCAGAAATACCGGGTAGTAGTTTATATCCATCGCCCGGCTTGTACTTCGGTGCGCCCGAAAGTTTAACAGCAGGCAGTCGGAGCATAGCCGCAGTTACCGCCAACGATGTAGCAGCCGCAGTGACCCACGTAAACGCCAATCCGGGCGCCTACACACTGCTGTTGAGCCAAAACGTAACGCTAACAGCGACGCAAACTTTGTCCGCGACCAACGCAAAACTGACAATAATCGGTTTAAGCAGCGAGCGGACAATATCGCGGAATGCGAATGGCAGAACGTTTATCGTTGGCGAAAGCAATCGAACAGGCATTGAACTGACCATTGGCGCCAACATCACGCTACAGGGGCGTACAATAAACGACAACTCTGTGGTGGCTGTTCAATCCGGCGCAGCCTTTACCATGCTCAACGGCTCAAAGATTACCGGAAATACTTCTTCTGCAGATGCTGCAACCAATGGGATGGGCGCTGCGGTATATGTCGGCACTGGCGGCGCTTTTACAATGAAAGGCGGAACTATTACCGGAAATTCCGCAACATCCGCAGGTAATGCAAGAACGGGCGGACTGAATGCGGGTACTTATACAAACGTTTATTTGGAAGGCGGCAGCATTCAAGGAAATGCCGGCGGGGCAGGCGATGTTTATATTTCGCAATCCACTGCCGCTACTCTTTCGGGAAATGCCCAAATTGGAACGCTTACCATGAACGCAGCCAATGCAACCGAACGCGCAACCTTAACCATTGGAACAGGCTGGTCAGGAAGCGTTGCGGCGCTTAACCTTCGTAGTAATAATACTATTTTTAATTTAGGCATCAGTCATTGGGCAAATGGCAGTCCGATACTTCTTGGCTCCGGCGTAAACCCTACCACAGTGGCTCAAATAACGCTTGGTAACTTTTTTAGAAACGCAACGAGTGATTTCTCACAGCCCATCAGCCCCGCGTATCAGATAAATACGACGAGTCGCGTGCTTGAGGAAGTACCGGATATGCTTTATCCCTCGGCAGGCTTGTATGAGGGTGCGCCCGAAAGTTTAACTACCTCCAGTCCGCGCATAATCGCAGTTACTCCAAACAATTTACTCGCTGCCCTTGGCCTCATTCACGACAGCCCGGGCGTTTACACCCTCGTCATTAGCCAAAACGTAGTGGTAACAGCCGAGCATGCTATAAGCGCTACCAACGCGAAACTGACAATCATAGGCACAGGCGCCGAGCGGACAATATCGCGGGTTAATGCAGGCGGAATGTTTAACCTTGGCATGAACAATCAACCAGGCATTGAACTGACCATTGGCGAAAACATCACGCTACAGGGGCATAACGCCAACAACACCGCTGTGGTGACTGTTCATGGCGGCGCAGCCTTTACCATGCTCAACGGCTCAAAGATTACGGGAAATTCTTCTTCTGCGACCGTCCCCGCCGACGGTTCTGGCGCTGTAGTAGTTTTCGACCAAGGCACGTTTACCATGAAAGGCGGAACTATTACCGGAAATACTGCAACATCAACCCAAAGTAATGACCTCCCGGGCGGACTGTATGCGAGTGGTCTTGCAACCGTAACTTTGGAAGGCGGCAGCATTACAGGAAATGGCGGCACGGCAGGCGATGTTTTCTTGCAAGGCAGTACTACCCTTTCGGGAAATGCCTCAATAGGAACGTTGACCTTGAACTCAAGCGCTGCAACCTCACGCGCCGGATTGAGAATTGGAACAGGCTGGAATGGAACAGTTTCAGCGCTTAACCTTCGGGGTATGAACGCCAATATGCCCACAGTCATATCCTATTGGACAAATGGAAGCCCGATACTTTATGAAGGCGCAACCGCTACCACAGTGGCTCGAATAACGCTTGGTAACTTTATGTCAACATCTGCCACGCAGCCCATCAGCCCTGCGCATTTTTTTAATGCAAGTGGCGTACTTGTGGCGGCAACCGTAACGCTCACGCCAACAACCGTAACCGTCAATGACGCCAATTTGACGCAAACTGTCACCGTTGGCGGAACGGCTACCGGCGCTGTTACATTAAATACGACCGCTTTACCAACCGGAGTGACGGCAACAGTCAGCGGTACGACAATCACCGTAAGAGGCGTGCGACCGACTACCAACGTTTCTCCAATAACAGGCACTTATACCGTTGGCGTAACACGCCAGGGCGTAACGCAAAACCTCACCGTTAATGTAAACCTTACAACAACATGGGTGCCAACCGTAACGCTCAATCCAACAAGCGTAGCCGTCAACGACGCCAATTTGACGCGCACCGTCGCCGTTGGCGGAACGGCTACCGGCACGGTTTTATTAAGCACATCTACTTTACCAACCGGAGTAACGGCGTCAGTCAGCGGCGCAACAATCACCGTAACAGGCGTGCGACCCTCTACCAATGTTCCGGCAATAACAGGCGAATATACCGTTGGCGTAACACGCCAGGGCGTAACGCGAAACCCCACCGTTAGTGTAAACCTTACAACAACATGGGTGGCGCAGCCCGAATACGACCCCGCCGATGTAGCCGTAATTAACGCCCTGATATCGCAAAACGGCTTGCAGGCAACGCCCGATAAGCCCGAAGAATGGGATTTTGCAGCATGGTACAACGCAAGTCCGAAGCGAATAAGTGGATTGTACTTTTACGATACCGGATTAACGCTTTCGGGCGAGGCTTCCTTCGCGGGATTAAGCGAACTGACGAGTTTAAACATCAGCAACAAAAATCTTACCGCAATAGATGTTTCAGGTTTAACAAATCTGACAAATTTGAATTGCAGAAATAACCAACTGACCACCCTTGATGTATCAAGTTTGGAAAATCTGCAAACGCTGTATTGCGACGGCAACCAACTGACCGCCATTGATTTAACCGGTCTGAATAAATTGACATATTTCGACGGCAACGATCAAAACGTTTCACTGACTTTAACCGAAAGCGCAGAAAACTCGGGCGAATATACGCTTGAAATAGCCCTTAACGAGCCGGAGTTTTACAATGTTATTGATAATAAAATAACGTATTCCGCCGGCGTTCTCAAAAGTACGGATAAAACGGTTGATTGGGCATATTTTGAAGTACAGACGGGCAATAGTAGTTATGCGTTGTGGGGCTGGCTGGCGTTTACGTATGTTGATTTCGGCGATATTGAATACCACGCCGCCGATGTAGCCGTAATCAACGCCCTGATAGCCAACAACGGCTTGCAGGCAACGCCCGATGCGCCCGAAACATGGGATTTTGCAACGTGGAACGACGCAACTCCGAAGCGAATAACGAGTTTGAACTTATTCACTCGAGGCTTAACGGGCGCGGCTTCCTTCGCGGGATTAAGCGAACTGACGAGTTTAGACGTCGCCAACCAAAATCTTACTGCAATAGATGTTTCGGGATTGACAAATCTGCAAACGCTGTATTGCAACAGCAACCAACTGACCGCCATTGATTTAAACGGTCTGAATAATTTAGCAGATTTCAACGGCAGCGGTCAAGTTGTTCCACTGACTTTAACCGAAAGCGCAGCAAACTCGGGCGAATATACGGTTGAAATAGACCTTAACGAGCCGGTGTTTGACGAGAGCGCTATAACGTATACCGGCGGCGTTCTCAAAAGTACGGATAAAACGGTTATTTATCCATTTTTTGAAGTGCAGACGGACAATAGTAGCCATACGTTGAGGGGCACGATGGCGTTTACGTATGTAGATTTCGGCGCCACCCTAACGCTCACCCCCACAAGCGTAACCATCAGCAGCAACAATTTGACGCGTACTGTCACCGTTGGCGGAACGGTTACCGGCGATGTTACATTAAATACAGATGATTTACCAGCCGGAGTGACGGCAACAGTGAACAACGCGAACGCGACAATCACCGTAACAGGTGTGCGACCCACTACCGATGTTCAGCCAATAACAGGCTCTTATACCGTTGTCGTAACACGCGGAGGCGTAACGCAAAACCTGACCGTTGTAGTAAGCATTTCAACAACATGGGGAATGCTAACGTTCAACCCAACAAGCGTAACCGTCAATGACGCCAATTTGACGCACACCGTCACCGTTGGCGGAATGGCTACCGGTGCTGTTACAATAAATACATCTGCTTTACCACCCGGAGTGACGGCGTCAGTCAGCCGCACAACAATCTCCGTAACAGGCGTGCGACCCACTACCGATGTTCCGGCAATAACAGGCGATTATACCATTGGCGTAACACGCGGAGGCGTAACGCAAAACCTGACCGTTGTAGTAAGCCTTTCAACAACATGGGTGCCGTCAAATTACGCCCCCGCCGATGTAGCCGTCATCAACGCCCTGATAGCCAACAACGGCTTGCAGGCAACGCACGATGCCCCCGCTACATGGGATTTTGCAACGTGGAACGACGCAACTCCGAAGCGAATAACGATTTTGGCTTTTCCCGATTTTACGCTTTCGGGCGCGGCTTCCTTCGCGGGATTAAGCGAACTGACGAGTTTAAACGTTAATAACAAAAATATTACTGCAATAGATGTTTCGGGATTGACAAATCTGACATATTTGAATTGCAGAAATAACCAACTGACCACCCTTGATGTATCAAGTTTGGAAAATCTGGAAATACTGTTGTGCAACAACAACCAACTTACGACGTTGGACGTTTCG
>Ga0099364_10004946_pt1 | contig 19962 bp, 15 predicted proteins | sample TergutTh196P3_FD_73070 | JGI IMG/M metagenome (GOLD analysis project Ga0099364, IMG submission 73070) | Microcerotermes parvus P3 segment gut microbial communities from Pointe-Noire, Republic of the Congo - Th196 P3 | ecosystem: Host-associated > Arthropoda: Insects > Digestive system > Gut ... | reverse complement strand
TATCATCAACTGCAGTGTCATTTTGTATAAATCTCGCTGACCGTAAATTCCATCTAATGCTGTAAACATAGAAAGCTCTTGTATTTGAACAATTTTTGCACAAAAACCCGTTTTATTCACTCCATGAGCATCATTAACAAAACTATCAGCAATATAATGAACAAGGCTGCGCAAAATCCGGCAATAATCGTAAAAGTACGTCCTGATACAGAACTTTGATTTAAATAACCCTTTTTTGTTCGAAGTCTAAGATTGCTTGTTAATTTTAAAACACAGGTAAGACCTCCGTCTGCGTCTAATTCAATAATGTACGATCCATTATCCGAAACGCTGACTTTTTTAACCGGGTATGTAGGCGTTTTTTTAAGTTTCGCGTAATAATCCGATAAAAGCGCTCCGACTGTATTGTTTGTTGGAAGGACTACTTCTACAAGATCTCCTTTTTTAAGCTCAGAAGCGGCAACGCCATTTACCGGATCCACAATTGCAGTGCAGCTTATAGTCTGACTCTCCATTTGTTCAGAAATCATTTGGGTCATTTTTACATTTGCAGTATTTGTTTTTGTACTGGTATTTGTCTGGGTTTCCTCTCGTTCATACCCTGTTTTTATCAATCTTTGCCTGCTAAATGGTTCAAATTCTAAATCAAGATTAATCATATAATGCAGTTTTTCTTCAAAAAGTCCTCTTATCTCGCTGCTTAACGAAACCACGTCCGATTTATGGTTGTTAAATAAATCCTCTATCATTTCTCCCGAAAATTTATCTTTTAAAGCTTGTTGAAGCTTTACGCTGATTTCTCTATCAATGGGACCTATAGATGGAATTTTCGTCGAAAACTCTTCCCATGGCATTGATACAGAAAGCGCTGCGCCTTCATCTGATTTGGATTTTGTAGTCCAAAATATCGTTTCAACTATCCTGTGATCATGTCTGCGAAGTATGAGGCAAAAAGCGCCTTTAACGATGTTTCTTGGCTCATTGAATAAGCACTTTACAGCCGCTGAGTAATTTGCGTCAGCAGGATTATTATTCAAATCAACTTCAGCTTTGGTGCTTTTCAACGTTCTTTCAATATCTTCCATCTTTGTCCAACCTCGCTTTCACAATTTGAGTTTGAAAAAAATTGATTATGTCCTATGTTTACTTTATTAATAATTTTATTGTCCGGTGCGGTTGTCGCCAATGTCATTAACATGAAAAAAATTTTCGTTAACTGCGGCGTTGAAATAACGTTGTGATTAACTTAATGCAAATCGTCCTGAAGCGTCCTGAAAGGACGCGACATTTATAACCTCTGGCGTCAGCCGGAGGTATAAGAATCCTATAATCCAATAAGCCCCAACGGGGCGTTACCATATATTTATTTCACTTGTTAATCATCTTAACTTAATGACATTGGGTCAACGCCCGCGCGCTGAACAAAATAGTTTTCTTATTACTTTAATTATTATCGGAACAAGCGAGTATTTCGTTGATAGAATTAGGTTTTTTTACGCGCGATTATTATATAATACTTCAAAATAATCGTAACGCATGGAGGTAATTTTTTTGAGCAAACAAGCGCTTAACGCGACGCGCGAGCCGGGTTGTTTTATTTGCCCTGTGCTTAAAGTAAATATTAATTTTGTAATAAGCAAACCAACGCAGGATGAATAGTCATGAAAATATCTGTGATAATTCCGGTTTATAATGAAGAAGAGTGCCTTCAACAGCTTTTTGAAAGACTTTTCCCAGTGATGGAAAATTTATTACTTCCGTTTGAACTGATTTTTGTCAACGATGGAAGCAAGGATAATTCTTTAAACATTTTATTAGGCTTTCATAATGAGCATCCTGAAAATGTAAAGATAATTGATTTTAACGGCAACTTTGGGCAACACTCCGCGATAATGGCGGGCTTTGATATTTCAACAGGCGACGCCATTATTACAATTGACGCGGATTTGCAAAACCCGCCGGAAGAAATTCCACGTATAGTTGAGGAGTTAAAATCGGGGCACGATGTTGTTGGCACAGTGAGGACTAAAAGGCACGATCCGTTTTTTCGTAAATTTGCCTCAAAAATAGTCAATAAAATTACCAATAGAATAACCGGATTGCGGATAAACGATTATGGCTGTATGTTGCGCGGATACGGAAGAGATATAGTTGATGTAATGAAAAAAACGGAAGAGACGAACACTTTTATTCCTGCTCTGGCTCAAAAGTTTGCGGCTAATCCAGTTGAAATATCCGTTTCGCATAATGAACGCGAACTTGGAGTCTCCAAGTATGGTTTGTTTAAATTAATCAGGCTTAATTTTGATCTCATGACCAGCTTTTCTTTAGTTCCTCTGCAGGTCGTAACGATGCTTGGGATGTTGGTTTCTGTGATGAGTTTCCTGTTTGGCATATTTATGCTTGTACGGCGTATTATTGTTGGTCCGGAAGCTGAAGGCGTTTTCCTGCTATTGACGCTAAACTTTTTCCTTATGGGAATAACAATGTCTTGTATCGGTATTGCAGGAGAATATATCGGGAGGGTATATCAGGAAGTTCGCCATAGACCAAGGTATATTATAAGAAGAAAATGGGAATGAAAAGGCAATTCACAATTCACAATTCATAATCCACAGTGTAGGGCAGGGGCTCTGCTCCTGCCGTGTTCCCGTCGTTATCTAATTTACATTTCTTTGGCGGTCTTTAAATGTTTGAAACAGCCTTTTTGAAAGACCGGTGTTACGCGCAACGACATCGGAATTTTTAACGGCGCAGCCGATTGCCTTTTTTGATCCTATCAAAACGATAACCTTTTTTGCCCTCGTTATCCCCGTATAGAGAAGATTACGCTGTAACATTACAAAAAATTGCATGGTGAAAGGCATTACAACAATTGGATATTCCGAGCCTTGCGATTTGTGAATAGTTATGGCGTAGCTCAATACTAATTCGTCAAGTTCTGACAGGTCATATTCAACATTCTGATTGTCAAAATCAACGCAGACGCTTCTTTCCTCCATGTTAATAGACTTGATTACCCCAATATCGCCGTTAAACACGTTTTTATCGTAGTCGTTTTTTATCTGCATAACTTTATCGCCTAAACGATACTCAGTCCCTCCGCGTTTCAATGAAGACGTACTTGGATTCAAAGCCGCCTGTAACACCTCGTTTAAGTTTGATGAACCATTCTCGCTCCGTGTCATTGGACAAAGCACTTGAATGTCGTTTATCGGATTTACGCCATAATGCTTAGGAAGCCGCTTCATACAAAGTTCAGCGATAACCTGCGGAATCTGCGCGTTATCTTCCTGTTCGATGAAGAAAAAATCGGATTTCTTTCCGTTGTGGAGCGATGGAAACATGCCCTTATTTATTAGATGAGCGTTTTTGATTATGTCGCTGCTCTGCGCCTGCCTGAATATCGTATCCAGTTTTACAACGGAGACGACGCCGGAAGAAATAATATCAGATAAAACATTGCCAGGTCCAACTGACGGCAATTGGTCAATATCGCCGACGAAAACGATTTTCATTTTGTTCGGAACGGCTTTCAGCAGGCTGTTCATTAAAACAACGTCAATCATGGAACACTCGTCAATAATCAGCACGTCGCCGCTGAGTGGATTGTCCCCGTTGTGCTCATACCCGTTAGGCGGTTTATAGCCAAGCATCCTGTGTATTGTTTTAGCTTCAAACCCGCAGGTCTCGCTCATGCGCTTCGCCGCGCGCCCGGTTGGCGCCGCCAGCAATATCTTTAAATTGAATTGCCTCAACAGCGAAATAATCCCTAAAATCGTCGTTGTTTTTCCTGTGCCGGGACCGCCTGTGATTACCAGCACTTTCGACAGCAAAGATTCTCTTATTGCATTCTTCTGAACATCGCTATACTCTATTAATGTTTTTTGCGAATCCTGAGCTTGGATATTTGCCAGAAGGGAGTCCATACAGCTTTCTATACCAAGCGGAATTCTTGGCGCCGACGCTGCATGAATATCCGATAATCTGTGTGCAATTCCTATTTCGCTGTATAACAACGGAGGTATATACAAGGCGTCCGGCTCGTCCTCAATTATGTCTTCCTCCTGCAACATTTGGTCTATAGTTGTTGAAACTTGGCTTTGGTCGATGCCTAGCAGTTCTTCGGTTGTTTTGACAAGCTGCTCCCTTGAAGCATAACAATGCCCGTCATTTGAGAGCTCGTTCAGGGTGTATAATATACCGCCCCGGCGCCTAACATAGCAGTCTTTGTCAAAACCCAGTTTTTCAGCGATTCTGTCAGCCGTCTGAAAACCTATGCCCCAAATGTCGTCCGCCAGTTTATACGGATTTTCCCTTACAGTTTCAATGCTTTTGTTTTCATAAGTTTTATATATCCTTGCAGCGTATGCAGTGCTGACGCCATGCTCTGTCAGGAACAACATCAGGTTTTTTATTTCCTTTTGTTCGAGCCATGCTTTTTTTATCATGGCGACGCGTTTTTCGCCTATTCCGCTCACATTAATCAGGTCGTCGGGCTCATCTTCGATAATCTGCAAAGTTTCCGCGCCGAAATGCTTTACGATTTTCTTTGCGTAAACGGGACCTATGCCTTTTATCAACCCGCTTCCAAGATATTTCTCAATACCGTAAACGGTAGCCGGCAGAGTTTCTTCCCAGCTTACCGCGCTGAACTGCTTTCCGTATTTAGCGTCATTTTTCCATTCCCCTCGAACTGTCAAAACGCAACCGACATTGACGCTTGCCATGTTGCCGACAATCGTTACAAGTTCGTAGAAACCCTTTACTTTCACTTTAATGACGGAATATCCGTTATCTTCGTTTTGATATGTTATTCGTTCGACGACGCAACGTAAAGAATCCATGACGTTTCTTTTTTTTCAATAACCTCCATTGGCGAACATATTTCAACCGCGCGATAGCCGTTCAAAGCGTTAATGTTTATATATAGTGTAGCACGAAAAGGCAGGCGCTTCAACGAAATTATGCGAAGCCTTGCTACATCAGGTTGAACGAAGTATATATTACAATTTAAAATTTATAATACTGAATACCCTCTAAGCAGCAAAAAATCTCATTTCCGCAATGCGGAAAATGAGATTTTTTGCTGCTTTTTGGGATCTATATTATTTGTAACGTCACAGATCCCAGAATGGTAAATGTTAAACAGTTTCAAACATCGGTTAAGGCGTTACAGTGACTGTCGATGTGCCGGATACTCCAGTGCCGTCAGCCGCTGTTGCGGTGATTGTCGAAGTTCCGCCACCAACCCCCCTTACAAGACCGCCTTGCGTGACTGTCGCTGCCGCCTCGTTGCTGCTGCTCCACGTCACGTTGCTGTTGCTCACATTAAATGGCGCCACTACCGCCTCAAGGATATACATATCCCCGCTGCTGATGGTAATTGACGACGGATTAATCGTTACGCTTGTCGCCGGGGTTGTTACGGATACATAGCAAGTTGCCGAAAATCTTCCGTCCATCGTAGTCGCTGTTATGTTTGCCGAGCCCGGTCCTACCGCTGTCACCAGTCCATTGGTATCGACCGTTGCTACCCAATGGTTGTCGCTGTTCCATGTAACTCTCTTATCTGAGGCATTTGCAGGTAGTACTGTCGCTACCAATGTCTCGCTGCTTCCATTATGAATCGAAGTGAAAGTCTTATTGAGAGTTACGCCTGTGGTGAAATAGAAAGGTACGTTCACGATGCACGTATCGAAAATTCCTGTACCGTCAGCAGCCGTTGCGGTGATTGTTGCAGTTCCGTATCCTACTGCCGTTACGAACCCGCCCTGAGTGACCGTTGCTACAGCCGCGTTGTCGCTGCTCCATACCAGTGTAGCGTTGCTTACGTTGAATGGCTCCACATTTGCCATCAGTAAATATTGATCTCCGACATCAACCGACACTGCCGACGGTGTTATCGTTACTCTGCTGACCGGGGTAGTGACGGTCACATGGCAAGTTGCCTCAAAACCGCCGTCTACAGTCTTTACGGTTATGATTGTGGTACCGGGCATCATCGGCGTCACCAGTCCATTCTCATTAACCGTCGCCACCCACAGGTTGTCGCTGTTCCATACAACTCTCCTATCGGTCGCATTGGTAGGCTGGAATGACGCATTCAACTTTAGAGTATTTCCCAGGTGAACGGACGCAACGTTCCTATCCAAAGTAACTCCGACAATATAAATGGGATCCGCTACTACCGTGAAGCTCGCAAGAACCGATGCGAACGCTCCGTTGCTTCCGCTAATACTGATTGTTTCGTAATAGCTTCCTATCGCTAAGCTTGCTTTCGGTCGAACTGTAAATGTCGCGGTGTCGCCGTTAGCGGCAAGAGTAGTTGTCGAAAGCGTCCCGATATCGTAATTAACAGCAGTCGGCTGAGTTAACGTTATTGAGCCTGGACCTGTATTGGTTAACGTTAATGTATATGCAGCGGGCTGCGTATACGGCGTTTGCACGAAGCCGAACGGGGGTAGTGTAGTGACGCCCATCATATTGTTCGCTCCGGCTGCAACCGTTAATACCGCATGGTTTGATTGAGTTTGACCGTGCATATTTGTGACTGTCGCTCTGAATTGGGCGTTATTATCGCTCGCCTGCGTGGTAATTGAATAAGTGGGGAAAGTTGCTCCGCTGACGTTGCTCCATGAGCTTCCGTTATTGTTCGATCTCTGCCATTGATACAACAATGGCGCCAAGTCGGTCGCCGTTACGCTGAATGTTGCCTCTTCGCCCGGATTAACCGACTGATTCAGTGGATGGCCTGTTACAGTTGGAAGCGTACCCAGTATTAACAATGCAATGTTAGAAGTAGCGGTTCCGAAATCGTTGCTCAATAGCGCGCGGATTTGTTCGCTGTAATGATCGGCTGATGTAGCGAAGGAATATACAGCAGAGTTTGCTCCGGCGATATCGTTCCATGTAACTCCGTTAGTAGACCTCTGCCACTGATAAACCATTGGCTGAGTACCATTGGCGCCCACGGTAAATCTTGCCGTAGCTCCAAGTAATGCATATGTGTTTTGCGGTTGCATTGTTATTACAGGAGGTGCGGCAGGAAGAGCTCCGGTAGTAAAATTGGCGTGTACAACGCCATCTCTTGTGCCTGCTCCCGTAACATATGACGAGATAGAATTAATATTCCATCCTGAAGGGACAGTTGGATAGACGGAAGTCGTTGTTTCGTATATTTTAGTCGACGGCGTAGAATCGTCGTCTAAAAACGTTTTGGTTGCGCCAGAGAAAAGCATAGCGGTGTTGCCTCTGGAAATGGAGAGATTATACACATCCGTCGATCTGGTCCAACTGGCTTCCAAAACCGCCACGCGATAATGTCTGCGGGACGTTAAGTTATTGCTGCTGGTGAGGTTGTTGTCAACAATCCAGGCTAATAATCCGCCGCTGATATTTGGAGCAGTGGCTGACCAAAGAGCGTTGTTTGTGAGAAATCCTCTGTTATAACCGACATCTCCAAATGGTTGCAAGAGGAAATACTGCCTCGTGTCGGTAGTTCCCAACATTGCGTATTCGTACGGATTGGCAAGCGCGTTATTTGCTCCGGTCGCTGCCAGCGGCTTTGGCGCTACAAGCTGCGTGTTACCATTTCCGCCGAAAAGATGGTAGGCATCCACTCCGGTTGGTATAGAACCGCTGGGAGTTCCGCCCCAGCTTCCGCTTGCCATGAGGGTAAAATACCCAACCCCTCGGTGCCCCGAGCCCCCGCCGGTATCGTACAGATCGGTGAAACCAAAGCAGGAGTGCCCAAGTTCGTGCGCCAGAATTCCCATTGTCAGTATCGGGGGATTCAGCACTGTACGATTGTGGAAAGATCCCTGCGCAAAGTAGTTGCGTAAACGAACTCCATTAAGTTCCAATCCGGGAGCGGCAAGAGACCACGCGTGTCCCCAAATCGAAGGAAAGTTCGCGTTCACTCCGCCGGATGACGATTCATATCCATGCACAACAAATCCTATTGAAAGCTCGCTTGATATTATTGTGCCGTTGCCGTCGTCGTCAAATTGGGAATAATCAATGTAGCCGCCGGGGTTAGTTGGATCAGCGGTCATTCTAAGCGCCGGCGTTACAAGATTATTTCGAGGATCGTTATCGCTTGCCCTGCCCCAATTCCTATGGCTTCCGGGAAGCTGTACGAGTATTATGCCCGGCTTTTCGGAGTTGGTTTCAGCGGGAACAACTTTCGCCGTGCCGTTTGTGACGGTCTTATAATAATGCGCCACTGTTCCGAACGTGTTTTCGTCGTACATCAGATTGTAGAGTTCTTCGATTTTGGGCAATGTTAACCGCTGTATCGAAGGCACGCCTCCGTCTTCTTCGAAGTACACATAAATTATGAGTACCTTGCGTTCCAGAACGTCTTCCTCCGCTGTTTGTATCGCGCTGAATCCGGTAGCGGGAGCTACGCTGGACTGTTCTTTCCATTGCGCGTCGCGTTCTGCAAGCGCCTGTTCAGCTCGCTCAATATGGTGTTGCGGTATCGATATTTCTGCAAGTGGGGTTTCCGGGTTTACTAAGCGCGTTCCCGGCACAGTCCCGGCTGGCTTTACTATCGTTGGGATAGTGGCAGGAGAATCTGCTTCGTGTTCCTCTGCCCATCTGGCGAGATAAATATCCCCATCCTGACCAAACGCTACCAGATTTCCGTTTGAGTCCGTCATGTAGCTCAAAAATTCGTCGCCGTGAACTTGATATTGCACTACAACGCCATCGCTTTGAACGTGAGTAAATTCCCCCGGCATAGCCGGCACGCCTTCCGCTATAGGCGCATAGCTGAACGCGGCTAAAAGAGCGAACGCTACAAAACCTACCATAAACCTCATATTTCTGATTTGTTTCATCATACACTTCCTCCTTATATATTATTAATTGAATTTGGTAATTCAAGATATACAAAAGAATAATTCCATCCTACGCTTCTGCATCTATTAAGCCACAGTCTTCGTTTATAACTACGCAAGGTTTAAGCGTTGGCATATATGACAAATAATATTCAGTTTTTAAACGCTCATGGGTCTGTTATTCTTGTAAAGTGCTGGCTTATACTTGTTTTTATATGTGCCATTCTTTGAATCACTCCTGACGGTTATTTTTCACACTTATAATCGTTTAGAACTAATTTGGCGACTTATTGAACAACTTATAAGCTATTCTTGATACGTTTACCATTATTCTTTAGATTAAATAGTAAACGAATATTAGAAGAATATTACAATAATAATCTTCGCAGATTATTATGGAGTTGTCAACTAGTGTTTAAAGCAATTCACAATTCACAAATACAATGCACAATTTACAATTTACAATTCACAATGCACAATGCATAATTTACAATTCATGATGCACAATTCACAATTCACAAAGCGCAATGTGCAATTTACAATTCACAATTCACAATGTAAAATTACTTACGCGCGGCGCCATATTGGCAAGTGATGCGCGCGGGAGGAATAACGAGATTTATGAATATTTTACTGCTTGGAGCTAATGGTTTCATTGGCTCGCATCTTGTAGAAAGAGTTTTATCAGGAAAAGATACTTCTGATTGGAATATTAGAGCTTTTGACATTGCTGGCAATAATTTGGAAAAATTTCGCGGTAATGATCGCTTTACTTTCAAACTGGGAGATATTTTTAAGGATGACGAATGGATTGAGAAACAGGTTAAAGAGTGCGACGTGGTACTCCCATTCGTTGGGATAGCAAAACCGGCTTATTATCTAAGCAAGCCTCTTTGGACATTTGAGCTTGACTTTGAGCAAAACCTGAAAGTCGTACGTATGTGCGTCAACAATGAAAAACGGGTCATATTTCCGTCCACTTCCGAGGTTTACGGGATGAGCCCCGACAAAACGCTCGCCGAGGACGAAAGCTCGTTAATGGTGGGACCAATATGCAAGATGAGGTGGATATACAGTTGCTGTAAGCAAATGCTTGATCGCGTAATAGTGGCTTACGGACAGGAAAAAGGATTGAAGTACACGATATTTCGCCCGTTTAACTGGATAGGCGCAAGGCTTGACACTTTCAAAGACGCTGAAGAGCGAAGCGCGCGTTCAATTACGCAAATGGTTTACGATATCCTGAATAACCGGCCAATTACGCTCGTAAACGGCGGTTCGCAAAGACGCAGCTTCACTTATATCAGCGACGGCGTCGACGCGCTTATCGCAATAATAAGGAATGTTGACGGGAAGGCGGACGGGCAGATTTTTAATATTGGCAATCCATGGAATAACGCATCAATAAAGGAACTTGCGTATGAAATACTGAAATCCATGAAGGAAAGCGGGAATGATAGGTTCATGAGCGCAGCGGAAAAAGCTGAAATTGTAATTAAGCCTGCTGACGAGTATTATGGAAATGGCTATGATGATATGCAAAATCGCGTGCCTTCCATTGAAAATATAAAGAACAGGCTTGCATGGACGCCTAAAGTCAGATTCTCAGAAGCTGTCCGCATGACAATTTCTTCGTATTTGTGATGATATCTCTTGCCGTTAAAGTCGACGTAGACACCCTAAAGGGCTATCTTGAAGGCGTGCCAAGATTACTTGAGATCTTTAACGTTAGAAATATTAAAGCTACGTTTTTATTTTCGTTTGGTCCTGATAATTCGGGTAAGGCTATCTGGCGCGTTTTCCGAAAAGGCTTTTTGCGCAAAATGTTTCGTACTAACGCGCCTTCGACTTATGGCATAAAAACAATGATGTATGGCACACTGCTACCGGCGCCCCTGATAATCGACCCCAATCCCAAACAATTTGAGAGCGCCGTCAAGTCGGGGCACGACTGCGGGATACACGCCTGGGACCATGTTAAATGGCAGGATAAAATCAAGAAATTATCAAAAGAGGAAATTGCCGAAGATTTTAACAAGGCTGCGGAGGTTTTTAAAAAATATTCAGGATTTAAGCCTCGTTGCTGCGGCGCTCCGGGATGGCAGGTAAGCGGGGACGCGCTTGCGGTTCAGGATGAATTTGATTTAGACTACTGCAGCGATACGCGGGGCACGCATGAAAATGCGCCTTTCTTACCGCGTTTGAATGGTAAAACATTTCGTACGCTACAGATACCTTCAACTCTTCCAACACTTGACGAGATTCTTGGCGTGGACGGAATAAACGCGAATAATTTTGATGAGTTTTACCTTGATAAGCTTCAAGAAGGGACGAACGTTCATACTATCCATACGGAAATGGAAGGCGGAGTTCTTTCGGGCGTTTTTGAGAGGTTTATAGATTCATGCCTAAAGCGCGAAGTCGTTTTTAAAACGTTGAGCGAAGTCGCCTTTGAAACTCGCGATAAGCTTACGCCAATTTGCGAGATAAAAGACGGATTTGTTCCGGGAAGAGCGGGTAGGGTAGCTATGCCCGCTTAATAAAGGTGGTGTTGACTTGATAACATGTAAAACCCGCGTTCGATATTGCGAGACGGATAGGATGGGAGTCGTTTATCACGGGAACTACTTTAACTGGTTTGAAATGGGACGGACCGAGTATTGCCGCAACCTTGGAAAAACATATCTTGAATGGGAATGCGAGGGCGTTTATTTGCCTGTGGTTGAAGCGCACTGCAGGCATAAACATTCGGTTTTTTATGATGACGAGATAACAATCTGGACTTGGATAGAAAAAGTTACAAAAGTGAGCGTCACATTTGCCAATCGAATTGAACGGGATTGCGAACCGGGAATAGTTGTTGCCGAAGGCTGGACAAAACACGCTTTTGTTGATGTGAACGGAAAAATAATTAAGGGAAAGAACGAGCTTGCTGTATTGATGGAACAGCAAATACTAAAAAATTAATATGGAGGATGAGGAAAAATGGGAAAAAAAACGCTCTTGCTTGGCAATGAAGCTATTGCTCATGCTGTAGTTGAGGCTGGATGTCAGGTTGCGACAGCATATCCCGGAACGCCTTCATCGGAGATACTGCCTGCTATTGCCGCATTCGCTGATGAAATGAAGTCTCCAATTCTGGTTGAATGGGGCGCAAATGAAAAGGTGGCTTTTGAGATGGCGGTATCGGCGACTTTTACCGGTGCGCGCGCTTGTGTAGCTATGAAACAGGTTGGACTTAACGTTGCGTCGGATCCTTACATGACTACGGCTCTATATAACCTGAAAGGCGGAATGCTTCTTATTGTTGCTGACGACCCAGGTTATCATAGTTCCCAAACTGAACAGGACAGTAGATTTTTCGCTCAATTTGCGCGAATTCCGGTTTTTGATCCTTCCGATGCGGTTGAAGCGCATAAAATGGTGTTTGACGCATACGATTTATCCGAAAAATATGGAATAACCGTTATGCTGCGACCAACCACGAGGGTTGACCATTGTCGCCAGATGGTGGAGGTTGAAGACAAGGTCGCCGAAGGAAACGTTGTTAAGTTCGAGCGCGATGTTTCTCGTTGGATACCGGTTCCGGCGCATGTCAGAAATAATTATCCTCTTCACATCAAGCGCATAATGAGTATAAGAGAGGAATTTGAAAACGGATACCAACAATACACTTATGAAGTTCCGGCGAAAGGTAAAGAAAAGCTTGCAATAATTACCAGCGGAGTTGCTTTTTCTGTTGTAAGCGATTTTATTGAATCTCTGGGGCGGGACGATATTTCAGTTTTAAAAATAGGAACGCCATATCCGCTCCCTGTTAGAAAAATCGCGGAGTTTATCGCAAAACGCGACAACGTTTTGATACTTGAAGAGCCATATCCAGTTATTGAAGACCAGCTAATTGATAAAACCAAAATTAAGGGACGTTGGAACGGATTCGTTCCATACGAAGGCGAGCTTATTCCAGAGCATGTTGAAAAACTAATTAAAAACGCTCTTGGCGAGGAATACCTTCCGATAGAAAACGGCCAACTTAACGACGCTCTCGACGAACTAAAAATCAAACCGCGCAGACCACAGCTTTGCGCCGGATGTCCGCATAGAGCGAGTTATTTTTCGATACGCAAAGCCAGCCCCGCATCTATAGGGACTTCGGATATAGGCTGCTATTCGCTTTCTTTAAATCAAAAAGCCGTTGACACGTGCTTGGATATGGGCGCCGCAATAAGCGCGGCTTCCGGCATATTCCTTGCGCATAAGGCAACTGGTCAGGAAAAGCCAATCATAGCGACGATAGGCGACTCGACATTTTTCCACAACGGGTTGCCGGGGCTTGAAACCGCCGTGTACAATCGTCATGTTTTTGTACTTTGCATATTGGACAACAGCATAACGGCAATGACTGGAGGTCAGCAACATCCAGGGACGGGAGGAAAACTTCGTAAAGGCGATATCGGTAAGGCGATAGATTCGGTTGCGCTCTGCAAAGGCTGCGGGGTTGAATTTGTTGAAGTTGTCAGCTCGTATGATGTAGCGGCGGGAGAAGACGCGGTCAAGCGAGCCTGGGAATACGCAAAAAAGAATCAGCAGCCGGCAGTTGTAGTATTTAAGTATCCCTGTATGCTTTTAAGACCAAAACAGGACAAAATTGCAGTGGAAGTAAATGACTCGGAATGCGTTGGCTGTAGATATTGCATTGATTATTTCAACTGTCCCGGGCTTGTTTTCGATGAAAGCAGAAAAAAAGCCAGGGTAGATACACGATATTGCGTCTCTTGCGGAGTTTGTTTGAATGTCTGTCCCCGCAAATCAATTAAAGCTAAGGAGGGCAAATAATATGCGGTATATAATCGTTGGAGTTGGCGGTCAGGGTATACTTTTCACGAGTAGAGTTCTTGGAAACCTGGCAATTTCAAAAGGCCAGAATGTCATTGGCAGCGAAGTTCATGGTATGGCGCAACGAGGGGGTTCTGTAATAAGTCACCTTAAAATTGGCAATTATAAAAGCCCGCTTGTGAAAACAGGAGACGCTGATGTTCTCATAGCTTTTGATCAGAATGAAGGAATAAGGAATCTTTCGTTTTTGAAAAAAGGCGGAATTTTTATTGTAAATGTGCATGACGATAAAGCTTTTGAGAATAATAACCTTAATGATTATATGACATCCAGAAGTATAGTGTGTCATAAACTGCATGGTTATGAGATTTTGGACGCTGAGATGGCAGGCAAATACCTCTTTTTAAACGTACTGATTTTGGGTAAAGCTTGCGCTTGCGGAATAAACGAACTTGAACCAAAAATTGTTAAAGCAACTTTGGAGGAAAACGTACCACAAAAATTTCTGGCTGAAAATCTCAAAGTCTTTGATTTGGGATTAATGGCGTCTTAGAATTGTGATCATGCCAGACCATGGTCGTATTTACGGTAGCGGGCGGCCCCCAAGGGGACCGTTCCGGCTACTCTTGAAAAACTGGCGGCAGGTTGCCGCCCCTACAACGCTCAGTGACCGTCACACGCAGGGCGCCTTGTATGAACACGGGCAGGGCGCCGCCCATACAAGCCGCATCCGTTTTTTAAAACGAAGGGTTGGCTTTTCATTAATAGAATTGCTTGCAGCCATTATGGTTCTGGCGTTGCTTACATCTATGTCATTTATTCCAAGGGCGCAATCGGCTGAACAAAAAGCGATTGAGGAAGCGGGCAATCTGGCTGATTGGTTGGAGTTGGCTTTCATCAGGTCAAACGTCACAAAGCAACGTTTTAGAATAATAGGAAGCAACGCTGTTTCTCCATATTTTTATATAAACTGGATCACGGCTTCATCTCCCCAAAACGAGGTATATACGTCTGATGGACGCGCTTTATTCAACGTCCCATCAGGCGGAGTCTCGGAGTATAATCCTACAGTTGGTTTTCTTGAAGGACAGCTTGGAACAACGATCCGCGTATATGGCGGATCGGATACTGCAAGGAGTAAAATACTAAGATACATCATAATTTCGCGCTTCGGACGAGTTCGGGTGTCGGAGTTTCCCCCATAAACATATTCTATTCTGACAATATCTTCATTAGAGCGGGGTGCTTGAAAATCAGCTCGCGCCCACGCTTTTCTCCTTTCAGAATTCCGATATCCTCAAGCCTCTTTAAGTATTTTGAAGCGCTTTGGCGTTTGGCTATGTCGTAATCGCGCAGAAAGCTGATTCTACAATAAGGCTGGCGGAAAATAAGTTCAATCAATTCTTTGGAATAAATCTCCGGCGCTTTTTCTTTGCATAGCGTCAGCGTTTCGTCAAATAGTTTTCTTATTTCCAAAACGCGTTCTGTAGTCCATAGCGCCGTTTCTTCAACTCCATTCAGGATATAGAGTATCCATGGTTCCCAGTCGTCATTCTCGGTCACTTTACGTTGAAGATTGTGATAATCGTTTTTCGCGCGGACTATATAGCGGCTGAGATAGAATATGGGATTATTCAGCAATTTTGCCGAGAATAAGTACAGAACATTTAATATCCTTCCGATTCTGCCATTTTCATTCATAAACGGAAGAATAGCGCCAAATTGATAATGCGCGACAGCCATTTTTATCAGCGGGTCTAAACCATTGGGATTGACGAGGAAATGCGTCATATTCTGAAGTTTTTCCATTACTACCTTTCCGCCCGATGGAGGAGTATATCGGATATCTTTAGTTTGCTTGTTTCGAATTGCAATTAGCTCGCCTGATTTTCTAAAATCCGCCTCATTTCCGGTTAAAACATTGTAAATCTGGCGGATTAAGTCTAATGAAAAATGGTTTTCTGTCAAACAATCAATGCCGTAACTCAATGCTTTGCGATATCGTAAAACTTTGACAACAGCAGGATTGGTCTCCTGCTCCTCGTCTAAATCGGCTTCAAAGAGATCGTCTTGCTCAGTAATTATATTTTCTATTTCCGAGCTAAGTTTTGATTCTTGCAAGAGAATAGAATTTACAAGAATAGTTTGATCAGGAAGAAGGGACGCGACGCCTTTAAGTTCCGCAAGAACTCTGGTAGCGCTAAGGCATTTTTTTAGTATCGCTTTCGTCTCGACATCGCAGGATGGCGGAAGAGGCGGAAGATCGTTGTAGGGAACAGCGGAGCTAAACGGCATAATTATCACCTATTCTTCATGATTTTTTGTTAGTAACCGGTTTGTCACGGTAATGAAAAATATCCTGTTAAATATATATAGTTTAAACTATTATCATTTTTTGTAAAAGCCTTTTTCAACATCGAAATAATGCGAAACTGTCATTACCGTAGTAACACAGCTGACGACATGTTCCCGATTGCGTATAATCAGGCGTAAAATTGCTTTCTATTTGACGTCGTAATAGTGTACTCTAAATGCTATACTATTGTGAACGCGCGAAGTAACGCTATGGCGGAAAGGAATTCATAATGAAAATCGGTAAAGAAAGCGAAAAACTGGAATTTAAGAAGACAAGCGCCGAACTAAAAGAGGGAGTTATCTCTATGGTTGCCATTCTCAACAAGCATGGAAGCGGCGAGTTGTATTTCGGCATCCGAAATGACGGCTCGGTGACCGGGCAGATGGTGACTGACAAAACCCTGCGCGATGTTAGCCAAGCAGTTTCCAATCATATAGAACCCAAAGTGTTCCCCCAAATCGAATTGGTTTACCTTGACGATAAGCAATGCGTTCGCGTGGAGTTTACCGGGGACGAAACGCCGTACTTTGCCTATGGGAGGGCATATATCCGAGTTGCCGATGAGGATAAGGTTATGTCTCCCGCTGAATTGGAAAATTATTTCCACCGTAAAGCTGATCGAAGGGAACCGTGGGACGACGAAGCTTCTGAAATATCTCCCTCCGAAATTGACGAGAGCGTGTTAAAGGATTTTATGGAGCGCGCAAACCAGGCAAAACGGATTGATTTTACCTATACAACCAAAGACGATGTATTAAATCGTCTAAATCTGATTAAAAACGGAAAAGTAAAAAATGCAGCCGTGGCGCTGTTCCGGGGTTTTTCGCTTTTGGAAGTACAGATGGCGATTTTCGCCACCACCGAGCGTCTGACATTTAACGATATAGGACGTAGCGGCGGGAATGTTACGCAGCTTGTCACGATAGCCGAAAAGTATATCCGTAACAATATCCGCTGGCGGGTGGAGCTGAACGGTTCTTTGAAGCGCAAGGAAATTCCCGAAATACCAATAGACGCTGTTCGCGAGGCAATAATAAATTCGTTCTGTCATAGGGATTACAAATCGTCGCAGAATAATGAAATAGTTATATATAGTAACCGTGTTGAAATCTATAACCCCGGTACTTTTCCTGAAGGTTTTAGCCCAAAGGATTTTATTGATGGCGCGGGATATTCAGTAAAACGGAATCCGCTATTAGCGCAGCTAATGTATTACGTCAAAGACATCGAAAGTTTTGGAACAGGGTTAAAACGGATATCCGACGCTTGTGTCGTAAACGGTGTCAAGGTTGAATTTTTAAAACGCAAAATGGGTTTTTCCGTTGTGTTTTACCGCCCTGACATTATCGCTGTAGGTGATAACCATCGAAATGTAATTGGAATTTAAAAAAAATAGAAATATACCGATACATTTATTAAACGTGGAGGATATAACTATGAATGATAATTTAAATAACCAAGAGAAAGCGAACACAACTAAAAATATCCTATTGCAACATAATATACTAATTCACTGGAAGCCCAGTTACGAACTGGGAATACCCATTATTGACGATCAGCATCGCGGGGTTGTCACCATCATCAATTCTCTTCACTACGGAATGCAGAACAAACATGGCGAGAGTATCATAAGACCGATAATTCACATGATTCAGGAATATACGCGTATCCATTTTGAGCTGGAAGAGGATTTTTTAGCTAAATGCTACTTTCCGGACTTGGATAGTCATCAATTGTTGCACAAAGAGTTGATAGGCGATCTTTTGCATACTGGAAGAGAGAGCGCGTTTGTGCGAGACCCGTTTAAATTCCTGGACTTTCTTAAAAAATGGTGGATTGATCATATTTGCAACAAAGATCGCCAGTTCCGCGATTTTCTTTTAAAAGAAATAAAGTAGCGTATCGCTATCGCAAATCCACATATTTTTATGAAGTCCGCAAAAGATCGACCACCTTTGTAATCCGCGCGGAGTATGTTAAACTGTTGACGAAAGCGGGCGATAGCCGTCGTCATCGCGAAGATGAGCTTTTGGAGAAGATGGTGGAGATAAGTCAGCAAATGACAAAATCCGACAGAGTAGTGAGAGAGCTGTCGGCAGACGAGGCGTCCCGTATGCTTTTTGACATGATATTGCCCGGAAGAAGGTAGAATAATAATGGAAAAACAAACCCTTGAATGGAAAAGACAGTGGCGCGAAGAGTTCCTCAAAGGGATTTGTGGTCTTGCCAATGCGCAGGGAGGCGCGCTTGAAATCGGGCGGGATGATAACGGCGTGGTTGTTGGCATTGATAACGCCCGCGAATTGCTTGAAGAATTACCGAGTATTATTCGTCACGCTTTAGGCATTGTACCATCTGTTGAATTGCTGGATGAAAATGGTGTGCAATACATTTCCGTCAGTATTGACGCAAGCAGTACGCCGGTAAGCTATCATGGTCGTCATTATCTCCGTTCAGGCAGTACTACACAAGAACTGGCAGGTCAAGAGCTTAACAATTTCATTATGCGACGCATAGGCAAAACCTGGGATAGCATTATTATCCCTAAAATAAAAGCTACTGACTTAGACATATCTGCTTTTCGAAAATTCCGCGAAAAAGCCCTTGCAAGCGAGCGTTTGAAGAAGTCTGACTTAGAAATCAATGACGAAACTCTGCTTGATAGCCTATTGCTCACAGAGGACGGCAAATTGACACGCGCCGCAGTTATGCTGTTTCATAATAATCCTGAAAAATATGTGTTTGGTGCATTCGTCAAAGTTGGCTACTTTGAAAATGGCGCGGATTTAATATATGAGGACGAGTTTCACGGTCCTCTTATAGCGATGCCCGATGAAATCGTAGACACTATTTATCGTAAGTATTTCAAAGGGATTATAAGTTACGATGGATTGCAGCGTGTGACGGACTATCCTGTTCCTCGTCCCGCTTTGCGTGAAGCTATCTTGAACGCTATTGTTCACCGCGATTATACGACTGGTATACCGATTCAAATAAAGGTGTTTCCAGATTGCGTTATCATCTATAACGATGGCAGATTACCGGAGAATTGGACGATTGCCAACTTACTCCAAAAGCACAGGTCACGCCCGTATAATCCGAAAATTGCGTATGCTTTTTATCGTGCCGGATATATTGAAACATGGGGACGCGGGATTGAGCGAATTACATCTGCTTGTAGGGACGCAGGCAGGCAAGAACCATTGTTTGAAGCCTCGCCTAGCGAAATAAGCGTTACGTTTTACACCGACAGCAGTGTCGGTGTAAATGTCGGTGTAAAAAGCGATGTAAATGAAACGAGAAGGATGATTCTAAAATTGATTAGCGAAACTCCAACGATAAGCACGCAACGAATTGCAGATACAATCGGAATAACCAAACGGCGTGTTGAATCGAATATTCGATTTCTAAAGAAAGCGGAGTTAGTAGACCGTGTCGGTTCGGATAAAACCGGTCATTGGATCGTGAAAAACAACAACGGGAGGTAGAATTCTTCCCATACGATTCTATTTAACGATGGTTATGGCTAATATATACGGACGACCCGGTCGTCCCTACATTCTCTTAAAGCAGCGTTTTTTCACATCTTTGCCACGCCTTGTTTCCGGCAATCCAGAATCCCAAAAACGTCTTCGCGAGCGCGTGGCGCTGATATGAAACGTCTTCGCGAGCCCGTTGCGCGCGGCGATCCAGAATCTTTTGTCTTTGTTTTGTCTTTCACTAACCCCTAACCCCTGTCTTTTGAAGCGTTATGCTTTACACCAACAGCAGTGTCGGTGTAAATGTCGGTGTAAAAACGATGTAAAAGAAACGAGAAGGATGATTCTAAAATTGATTAGCGAAACTCCAACGATAAGCACGCAACGAATTGCAGATACAATCGGAATAACCAAATGGCGTGTTGAACTACAGGGGCGGTCGTCC